>Ga0247610_10000022_pt1 | contig 239555 bp, 189 predicted proteins | sample 174DNAGHGhighgp2_FD_193483 | JGI IMG/M metagenome (GOLD analysis project Ga0247610, IMG submission 193483) | Sheep rumen microbial communities from Palmerston North, Manawatu-Wanganui, New Zealand - 1742 DNA GHGhigh gp2 | ecosystem: Host-associated > Mammals > Digestive system > Stomach >...
CCTCGAGGTCACCGGTACTGCAGGTCAGTTTGACATCAAGGTCACCCTCGTAGGTGGTGGCATCAAAGGTCAGGCAGAAGCCGTTCGTCTCGGAATCGCCCGCGCACTGTGCGAGGTGGATAAAGAGGCCTACCGCTCCACGCTGAAGGCCTCCGGTTTCCTCACCCGCGACGCTCGCGAAGTCGAGCGCAAAAAGCCCGGTCAGCCTGGCGCACGTCGTCGCTTCCAGTTCAGCAAACGTTAATACTGGATTTACGTCAGCACGGCTTGGGTGCTCATCAAATCCTGAGATCCAGGCGGAGGATGCGAATCTTCCCCGGCTACAAAAAGGATTGCCCGGCCGCGAAAAAATCCCGGAGACCAGCCGGAGGCTGCTACTTCGGATTGATGAAAGAGTTACAAACAAGACAAAAACAAACCCATGTCTAGAACAAATTTCGAACAGTTGCTTGATGCAGGCGCACACTTCGGCCACCTGGCCCGCAAGTGGAACCCCAAGATGGCTCCGTACATCTTCGACCAGAAGAACGGCATCCACATCATCGACCTGCACAAGACCGTCGTTAAGATCGACGAGGCTGCAGAGATCCTCAAGGAAATGGCCCGCAGCGGCCGCAAGGTTCTCTTCGTAGCCACCAAGAAACAGGCTAAAGACGTCGTCGCCACCAAGGCCGCCGAGGTCAATATGCCTTCCGTGACCGAGCGTTGGCCGGGCGGTATGCTTACCAATTTCCCCACCATTCGCAAGGCCGTCAAGAAAATGAACACCATCGACAAGATGAAGGAAGATGGCACCTTCGAGAAACTCGCCAAGCGTGAGCGCCTCCAGGTAGAGCGTCAGCGGGCCAAGCTGGAGAAGAACCTCGGTTCTATCCGCGACATGTCCCGTCTGCCCAGCGCCCTCTTCGTGGTAGACGTTCAGAAAGAGGCCAACGCCGTGAAGGAAGCCGCCCGTCTGAACATTCCGGTAATCGCTATGGTTGACACTTGTTGCGATCCTACCCCTATTGATTACGTGATTCCCGCCAACGACGACGCCACGAAGTCCATCGAGCTCATTATGGATGTGATGTGCCAGGCCATCAACGAAGGTCTGGAAGAGCGCAAGCTGGAGAAGGAGAAAGAGGCTCCCGAGGCCGAAGCCGCTGAGGCTCCCGCCGCCGAGGCCGCTCCTGCCAAGAAGCTCCGCGCCCGCCGCACTCCTAAGGCCGAAGCTGCCGCCGCTCCCGCCGAGGAAGCTCCCAAAGCCGAGGAAACCCCCGCTGAAGAGTAATTAACCGTTAAAAAGCAAGCAGAATTATGGCTATTGCATTAGCAGACATCAAGAAACTGCGCGACATGACCAGCGCCGGCATGATGGATTGCAAGAAGGCCCTGGAAGAAGCCGCCGGCGACTTCAAGCGTGCCGTTGAAATCCTTCGTGAGAAAGGTAAATCCACCCTTGCCAAGCGTGGTGACAATGAGACCACCCAGGGTGCCGTCCTCAGCCGCATCAACGGCGGAAAGGCCATCCTCGTGTGCCTGGGTTGCGAAACCGACTTCGTTGCCGCGACGCCCGACTTCAAGAAGCTGGCCGACGAAATCGCAGACGCTGCCATCACCGCTTTCCCCGCCGACATCGAGGCCCTGAAAGCCGTGAAACTTGCTAGCGGTTATTCCCTGGAGGAAGACATCACCAACCAGGCCGGTAAGACCGGTGAGAAGCACGTCCTCGCTTTCTACGGCGCCCTCGAGGCTCCCTTCGTGAGCGAATATGTGCACTTCAACGGCAAGCTGGGTGCCATCGTGGCTTTCAACAAGCCCGTTCCCACCGAGATTGCCCGCGGTATTGCTATGCAGGTTGCTTCTATGAACCCTGTGGCCGTGGATGCCGCTTCCGTTCCCGCCGAGGTTATCGAATCCGAGAAAACCGTGGCCGAGCAGAAGACCAAGGACGAGCAGGTTCAGAAAGCTGTGGACAACGCCCTCAAGAAGGCCGGTATCAACCCTGCCCACGTAGACAGCGAAGACCACATCGAATCCAACACCGCCAAGGGCTGGCTCACTCCCGAGCAGGCTCAGCAGGCCCGCGACATCATCGCCAAGGTAGGCGCCGAGACCCTTGCCTCCCTCGCCTCCAAGGTTCAGATGATCGCCGGTATCGTGAACGGCCGTATCCAGAAATTCCTGAAGGAGAACACCCTGATGGAGCAGGAATACCAGCTGTCCGACGACAAGGCCACCGTGGCCGCCGCCCTCAAGGCCGTGGACGCCGAGGCCAAGGTGCTTGGTTTCAAGCGCTTCTCCCTCTCCGACTAATCTGTCGGGTGATATCCATAAAACCGGATCCTCCTTCGGGTCCGGTTTTTTTTGTATATTTGTACGTATTTAACACGTCATTCTATGAAAAAACTATTTTTCCTGACAGTCCTGGCTTCGCTGCTTGGCGCAGTTGCCCTGCAGGCAAGACCCATGGACCGCGGCCTGGGGAACCCCCACTCGGTCTTTATTCCCAAGGGATCAGTCGCCTTTGGGCTGGCCGGAGGCTACAACCGCTATAACGCTACCGGCGAGAATGCCAATCCCGGCGCAACGCTGGTGGGCCTGGTCACGGACCTGAACGGGAACGCCCGGCTGGCCTCTGCTTCGGCCCTCTTTTCCTATTTTGTCGCCGATAATATGTCCCTGGGTCTCCGTGCCACGTACAACAATACCGCCATTGACCTGAACAGCGCCAGCGCGATGTCCCTGTTAAGCCTGGGTAACAAGCACAGCGTGAACGAGACGCTAACTGCGTCCATCACCTTCCGTCGCTACATGCCCATGTTCAACAGCAAGGTGGTGGCCCTGTTCGCCGAAGCCCGCCTGAACGGCGGTTTCGGCTATGGCAAGGATTATGAGAATACCGACCGCGGCAAGGTGGGTACCTACACCGACATCTACTCCGTGTCGGCCGGCGTGCACCTGGGTATCATGGTCTTCGTGACTGACTTTTTAGGGGTGGAAGTGTCTCTCCCCATGCTGGAGGGCGGTTACGAGTGGGATCTTCAGACTACCGGAGGCACCCGCGACAGTTCCCTGTCACATGGTTTTGGCAGTTATAAACCCAATCTGCTGGGCGTTAACTTAGGTCTTGTCTTTCATTTTTAACCGGCCATGAAGAAGTACATCCTTATCCTGACCGCCCTGGTGGCTGTCATGTCCTGCAGAACGCTGAAGAACGATCTGGTGCCCGAAGAAGTATTGGCCGAAATTACCGATTTCAAGGTGGTGGGGCAGGTTTCCTCGGCCATCAACAAGGCCACGCGCACGGTGACGGTCACCCTTCCCAAGGGGACCGATCGGTCCAAGCTTCAGCTGGAAAGCATAAGCTATACCGAGGGAGCCGTTTGCCTTCCCTACTACGTGGCCGGCGATGAACTGAACCTCACCCAGCCTATTAAAATCACGCTCACCAATTATGACGTGTACGTATGGACGGTTACGGCCGTGGAAGAAGATCCGATAAAGCCCGAACCCACGCCGGCGACAGGCCCTCAGCTGTACAACATGGGCCTGGACTACTGGTGCCGGGTCAAGGACAAGACCTTCGGCTCTACCTATGACGCCCTGTACGCCGAGAATGCCACCGATGCAGAGAAGGCCGTGTGGGCCTCGGCCGCGGCTTCTACGGAAGTCATGGGTTATCATACCGTCATGAAGGAATCGAGTTTCCTGGCCCTGAGCGGAGAAAACAAGAACGCCCTCAAACTCCAGACCCAGGGCATCGACGCCCTCTTCGGCCTTGTGAAGAAACTGGCCTCGGGTTCTGTCTTCACCGGCAGGACCGGCAAGATTGACATTGCCAAGATGAGCGCCAGCATCCATTGGGGTGTTCCGTTCAAGGACCGTCCCAAAGCCCTGGAAGGCTACTATTGCTACCAGCCTGTGCCCATTGACTGGACCCAGGATGCCTACGAGGATCTGAAGGGAACCATGGACAAGGGAAGCGTGGCCATCATGCTGGCCGACTGGGACGAGCCCTTCGAGGTGAGCCCGCCCGACAAACTGCTGGACCCCGATAAGGATCCCGGCATCATCGGCTATGGCAAAATCCTCTTCGACAAGAACATGTCTGCCTACGAGCCCTTCCACGTGGACATCACCTACCGCAGCGACCGCACTCCCAAGTACATCGCCATCGTATGCTCCTCCAGCTATATGGGAGACTACTTCACCGGCGGTTCCGGCTCGGTCCTGTACCTGGACGAATTCAAACTGCTGTACTAAGCGGGATAACAAAAAAAGAGGTCAGAACGACCTCTTTTTTTATATGTTTCCAACAGGATTAGATGTGTTTCAGGGTGTAGGTGTAAGTATATTTATGGATTCCTTTACAATCCGCACTACCTGCCATTCACCGGTGATGGCAACGGTCTGGAGGAATTTTTTGCAGGAGACGGCGCACAGGCTGGCTACCAGAATTATAACGATAGCCCGAATAGCTTTTTTCATAGGTTTATAATTAAATACTAACTAATTGGAGGTACAAGGTTAAACAATTTTTCCAATTTTCGTACCTTTGTAAAGTATGACCTTATTCCTTACCGGCAGCCCCACGCGTTTCGGGGAACCCAGTTTCACGGAAGACAACGGTTTTCGGGCCGAGGTCAAGGCCGCCCTGGCTGCGGTGACAGGACCCGGCCGCAAGCCCCGCGTGCTGCTGGTGAGCGCCGCGCCGGACGACAAAGGGTTCACGGCGTCGGTGAAAAAGGGCATGAGCGAATGCATCCACAAGTCCGGCATCCAGACGGCCGAAATCGTGATGCTGGAGCGGAAGAACGCCGCCCGGGCGCCGGAACTGGTGAAGCAGGCCGATTGGGTCATCCTGTGCGGTGGCCACGTACCCACGCAGAACCGCTTTATCCACGAAATCGGCCTCCGGGAGCTTCTGCAGGGCTTCCCGGGCGTGGTGATGGGATGCAGCGCCGGCAGCATGAACTGTGCCGAGGATGTGTATTCCCATCCCGAGATGCCCGGAGAGGCCGTAGACCCTAACTACCGGCGCTGGCTCAAGGGCCTGGGCCTGACGGACATCCAGCTGGTCCCGCACTTCGAGCAGGTACGTCACGCCCGCATCGACGGCCTGCGCCTTTTCGAGGACGTTGCCTTCCCCGACAGCTGGGGGCACCGTTTCTACACCTTCCGCGACGGCGGTTACGTCATCCAGAAAGAAGGCAAGCCGGCCGAACTTCGCGGGGAGGCCTTTGAAATAACCCGCGGCGCCATGCACCGCATCTGTGAAGAAAACAAATCCTACAGCTTTATGAACTTAGTATTTATCTCTCCCCATTTCCCGCAGACTTACTGGCATTTCTGCGCCGGGGCCAAGGCCAACGGCGTAAACGTGCTGGGAATTGCCGACACCGATTACTGGAATCTGCCCCAGGAACTGCGCAGCAGCCTTTCGGACTACTACCAGGTTCACAGTCTGGAGAACTACGACGAAATTTACCGGGCCGTAGCCTGGTTTGCCCACAAGTGGGGCAAGATAGACTGGATTGAATCCAACAACGAGTACTGGCTGGAGCAGGACGCCCGCCTGCGCACGGACTTCAACGTGAACAGCGGCATCAAGAGCGATAAGGTGGCGGCCATCCGCAACAAGAGCGAGATGAAGAAGTACTACGCCCTGGGCGGCATCCCCACCGCGCGCCAGGTCAAAGGGGCCGAAGGTCCTGCCAAGATCAAGGCCTTCGTCAAGAAAACGGGCTATCCCGTGATTGCCAAGCCCGACAACGGCATGGGCGCCGGCGGCACCACCAAGATCAACAATGATCAGGAACTGGCAGCCTGGCTGGAGGCCCGCTCCAAGGATATGGGCGGCTATGTGCTGGAGGAATTCATCACCGGCCTGCTGGTGAGTTACGACGCCATTTACAACTCCCAGGGAGAGCCCATCTTTGAGAATAATACCGTGTTCCCCACGCCCATTATGCAGATTGTGCACGAAAACCTGGACTGCTGCTATTGGACCAACAAGACCGTTCCGGCCAAGCTGGCCGCCATCGGCCGCCGCACGGTGAAGGCCTTCGGCATCAAGAGCCGCTTCGTGCACCTGGAGTTCTTCCAGCTGGACCGCGACCGCGAGGGGCTGGGCAAGAAGGGAGACTATGTGGGCCTGGAGGTGAACATGCGCCCGCCGGGAGGCTATACTCCCGATATGATGAACTTTGCGCACCAGACCGACGTCTTCCAGATCTGGGCCGATATGGTGGCCTTCGACGAAGCCCGCAAGCCCTTGGGAGAGAGCGCCTACATCGGCTATGTCGGACGCCGGGACGTGCATTCCTACAAGCACAGTCACCAGGACTTGATGGATAAGTACGGCCCAGCAATGTGTATGTGCAACCGTGTGCCCTTCGCCCTTTCCGACGACCTGGGAGACACCGCCTACATTGTGCGCCTGCAGACCAAGCCCGAGATTGACGCCTTCTTTAAGTACGCCACGGAATAGCGGCACTAAGACGCCTTCATTATAGAAAATAGTTCGCCAATTGGCTTCAAGTTTGGCCGAAAGGTCGAGAGAGGAGCGTCGTCGGCGCCCCTCGGCACATTTATTTCAGTATCTGCGAAGAATTTGCTATCTTTGTAGATACTGAAACTGATACGTGTATGGCCCATGCTTTAGGACGCATCGCACAGGTCGTGGGACCGGTTGTAGATGTGCATTTTGATATATCGGCCCGCAGCGCCGAGACCGAACTTCCCCGCATAGACGACGCCCTTACGGTAAAACGCCCGGATGGAAAACGGGTGGTGCTGGAGGTGCAGCAGCACATTGGTGAAGACACCGTGCGCTGCGTAGCCATGGATTCCACCGACGGCCTTTCCCGTGGCCTGGAAGTGGAAAACACCTTCCGCCCCATCTCCATGCCCGTGGGCGCCCAGATCCGTGGCCGCGTGATGAACGTGACCGGGGACGCCATCGACGGCATGGGAGAACTCGAGCGCACCAACTCCCTTCCCATCCACCGGGATCCGCCCAAGTTCGAAGACCTCACCACCAGCCAGGAAGTCCTCTTCACCGGCATCAAGGTCATCGACCTGCTGGAGCCCTATCTGAAGGGTGGTAAGATCGGTCTGTTCGGCGGCGCCGGCGTGGGCAAGACCGTGCTCATCAAGGAACTCATCAACAACATCGCCAAGGCACACAACGGTTTCTCTGTATTCGCCGGTGTGGGTGAGCGTACCCGTGAGGGTAACGACCTCCTGCGCGAAATGATCGAATCCAACGTCATCCGTTACGGTGACGCTTTCAATAAAGCCATGGAAGAGGGCAAGTGGGACCTTTCCCTCATCGACCCCAAGGAACTGGAAAAGAGCCAGGTATCCATGGTCTTCGGCCAGATGAACGAACCTCCGGGAGCCCGTCAGAGCGTGGCCCTGAGCGGCCTCACCCTGGCCGAGTCCTTCCGCGATTCGGACACCGGTGCCGGCCCCCGCGACATCCTCTTCTTCATCGACAACATCTTCCGTTTCACCCAGGCGGGTTCGGAGGTATCGGCCCTGCTGGGACGTATGCCGTCGGCCGTGGGTTACCAGCCCACCCTGGCCACCGAAATGGGTAAGATGCAGGAGCGCATCACCTCTACCAAGAACGGCTCCATCACCTCGGTGCAGGCTGTGTATGTACCGGCCGATGACCTCACGGACCCCGCGCCCGCCACTACCTTCTCCCACCTGGACGCCACCACGGTGCTCAGCCGTAAAATCACGGCTCTGGGTATTTACCCGGCCGTGGATCCGCTGGAGAGCACCTCGCGCATCCTGGATCCCAACATCGTGGGTCAGGCGCACTACGACACCGCCCAGCGCGTGAAGCAGATCCTTCAGCGCAACCAGGAGCTGCAGGACATCATTGCCATCCTGGGTATGGACGAGCTCTCGGACGAAGACAAGACCACCGTGAACCGTGCCCGCCGCGTGCAGCGTTTCCTGTCGCAGCCTTTCTTCGTGGCCGAGCAATTCACGGGTGTCAAGGGCGTGATGGTCTCCATCGAAGACACCATCAAGGGATTCAACATGATTCTGGACGGTGAGGTGGACTACCTCCCCGAACAGGCCTTCCTGAACGTGGGCACCATCGAGGATGCCATCGCCAAGGGAGAAGCCATCCTGGCCGCTGCCAAGTAGATTCTTCGCTCTGCTCAGAATGACAATTAAGTTGCATATCCTTTCACCCGAAGGTTCGCTGGTGCGGGCCGATGTCTCCCTGGTTTCCCTGCCCGGGATGCTGTCTCCGTTCACCGTCCTGCCCGGCCACGCCGCCCTGGTCACCGCCCTGGTGCCCGGCGACATCCGCTATGTGGAAGACGGCACCGAAAAGCATCTGCACATCCGTGAGGGCTTCGCCGAAGTCAAAGACAACAACGTAACCGTCTGCGTCGAAGCATGATCCTCACTTTCCTCATATCACTTCTCTTGCTCTTCCAGACAGATCCTTCGGCACAAGTGCCTCAGGATGACAATGCGCTCCCTGTGCCTCAGGATGACAATGCGCTCCCTGTGCCTCAGGATGACAATGCGCTCCCTGTGCCTCAGGACGGCAGCGCCTCCCCTGTCATTCTGAGCGACAGCGAAGAATCTATCAATATCAGCGAAATCATCTTCGAGCACATCGGCGACGAATATGAGTGGCACATCACGGAGTGGAAGGGAAAGCCGGTAGCGATTCCGCTGCCTTGCATTATCGTTGAGGACGGGGTGCATGTGTTCACCATCCATCATGCGGCCGAGAACGGATATACGTTAAACGAGGACGGCAAGCTGGTGAATGCGGTTACGGGCGAGCGTCCGCTGGACCTGTCCATTACCAAGAATGTCCTGGCGTTGATGTTCAGTACTTTCCTGCTGCTCATCGTCATCCTGTGCACGGCCCGGTGGTATAAGAAACACAATGCGCTGGAAGAGGCTCCTACGGGCCTGGCGGCCTTCATGGAGCCGCTGGTGATGATGGTGCACGACATGGCGCGGGAGAATATCGGCGAAAAGGACTACCGCCGCTTCTCGCCGTATCTGTGCATGGCCTTCCTCTGGATCCTGTTCAACAATTTCCTGGGCATCATGCCTTTCTTCCCGGGCGGGGCCAACCTTACCGGCAACATTGCCATTACCCTGGTGCTGGCCCTGTTCACCTTCTTTACGGTGAACATCAACGGCACCAAACACTACTATAAGGAGATTTTTGCCCCGGATGTTCCGGGCTTCCTCAAACCTATTATGCCGGTAATCGAGGTGTTCAGCGCCCTCATGAAGCCGGTGTCCCTGACCATCCGTCTGTTCGCCAATATGCTGGCCGGCCATATCATGATCCTGTCCATGGTGTGCATCATCTTCATCGTGGCCAAGTACGGTCCGCTCCTCACTGGCAGCATGACGGTGATTTCCGTGCTCTTCGGCGTGTTCCTGGATGCGCTGGAGTGCCTGGTGGCCTTTATCCAGGCCTATGTATTTACCATGCTCAGCTCCATTTACATCGGGCTGGCAAGGGCTCACGAAGAATAACTTTTAAACTATTGATATTATGATGTTATCCGCTATCCTTCTTCAAGCTGCCGCAGGTGCCATGCTCGGCAAGGCCGGTGCTGCCCTGGGCGCTGCTATCGCTGCCATCGCCGCTGCTATCGGTATCGGCAAAATCGGCAAATCTACCATGGAGGCCATTGCCCGTCAGCCCGAAAGCGCCGGCAACCTGCGTACTTCCATGATCATCGCCGCCGGTATGGTGGAAGGCGCTGCCCTGTTCGCCATCATCGTAGCCCTGCTGGCCATCCTCATTAAGTAAGTATGAACCTGATTACGCCCGATTTCGGCCTCCTCTTCTGGATGGTCATTATCTTCGGCCTTGTGTTCTTCCTCCTGGCGAAGTTCGGATTCCCGATCATCACCGACATGGTGGACCAACGCAGCGCCAAGATAGCCCAGTCCCTGAAGGACGCCGACGAAATCCAGGCGCGTATGGCCGAGTGGAAGGTGGAGCAGGCCCAGATGCTGGAGCAGGCCCGCCGGGAGCAGAGCGCAATCTTGCGCGAAGCCACCGAGACCAAGGCCAAGATCATTGCCGACGCCAAGGAGGCCGCTAAGGCCGAGGCCGACAAGATTCTGGCCGATGCCAAGCTGCAGATTGCAGCCGAGAAAGAGAGCGCCCTGCGCGACGTGCGCAAGGAAGTCGCCCTCCTGGGCGTCCAGGTGGCCGAAAAAGTGCTTCGCCACGAGCTGCAGGACGAAGGAAACCAACGGGCGTTCATCGATCAGCTGGTCGATGAAGCCTCCCAGGCCGATCTCCGCTCATGAACCGCAGTCTCGTCGTAACCCGCTACGCCACCGCCCTGGTGAAGTATGCCCGTGAAAGCGGGCAGGGGGCCGTGATATGCTCCGAGGCAGAAGCCCTGGGGCACGCCCTCTATTCCGTGCCGGAGCTGCGCCGCATGGTGTCGGCGGCCGACGACGTGGTATCTCCCTTCGAGAAGAAAAAGCTCCTCCAGAGTGCGCTGGGCAACCGGATGTCGCCCGAAATGAGCCGCTTCCTCACCCTGCTCAACCGCAATGGCCGCATGGCGCTGGTAGAGGATATCCTCCGGGATTTCGTGATGATGTTCCGGCGCATCTCGGGGGTACGGAAGGCTCATCTGACCACGGCCCGGGAACCCTCGGAGCGCCTGCTGCAGCGGCTGCGGGCCCTGGTGAAAGAGAAGACGGGAGATGACGTGGAAATTGAAGTGGACGTGGATCCGTCCATCATTGGCGGTTTCGTCTTCGACATAGACGAATACCTGCTGGACGCCAGCGTAAAAAGGCAGCTGGACCTGATCCGCGAAGAGTTTATTGAAAGAAACAGAAGAATAATCTAACGATGGTAACTAGTTTGAAACCCTCGGAAGTGAGCGATATCCTGCTGGGACAGCTCAAGGACATGAAGAACGACCTCCAGTTCGAGGAGATCGGCAAGGCCCTGCAGGTGAGCGACGGTGTGGTGCGCATTTACGGACTGGATCACGCCGAGGCCGGCGAACTGCTGGACTGCGGCGGCGGAGTCATGGCCGTGGTCATGAATCTGGAAGTGGACAATGTGGGCGCCGTGCTCATGGGCCCCACCGACCACGTGAAAGAGGGGATGGTGGTGCGCCGCACGGGCCGCATCGCGTCCATCGGCGTCTGCGACGGCCTGCTGGGCCGAGTGGTGGACCCGCTGGGCAATCCGCTGGACGGCATGGGCCCCATCGAGGGAGAGAAAGTAGACATGCCGCTGGAGCGCAAGGCGCCCGGCGTCATCTTCCGCCAGCCGGTGTCCGAGCCCCTGCAGACGGGCCTCAAGGCTATCGACGCCATGATCCCCATCGGCCGCGGCCAGCGCGAACTCATCATCGGAGACCGCCAGACGGGTAAGACTGCTATCGCCATCGATACCATCATCAATCAGCGCAAGGAATACGAGGCCGGCAAGCCGGTGTTCTGCATTTACGTTGCCATCGGCCAGAAGGGCTCTACCGTGGCTTCCATCGTGAAGACGCTGCGGGAGCACGGCGCCATGGACTATACCGTGGTGGTGGCTGCTACGGCGGCCGACCCTGCCGCCCTGCAGTACTACGCTCCCTTCTCCGGAGCAGCTATCGGCGAGTATTTCCGCGATACCGGCCGTCACGCCCTGGTGGTGTACGACGACCTTTCCAAGCAGGCTGTGGCCTACCGTGAGGTGTCCCTCATCCTCAAGCGCCCCTCGGGCCGCGAGGCTTATCCGGGCGACATCTTCTACCTGCACAGCCGTCTGCTGGAGCGCGCCGCGCGCATCATCGACCAGCAGGAAGTGGCAGCGTCCATGAACGATCTTCCGGATGCGCTTAAAGACAAGGTGCGCGGCGGCGGTTCCCTTACCGCCCTGCCCATCATCGAGACGCAGGCCGGCGACGTATCGGCCTACATCCCCACCAACGTGATTTCCATCACCGACGGCCAGATTTACCTGGAACAGAGTCTCTTCAACCAGGGTGTGCGTCCGGCCATCAACGTGGGTATTTCCGTGTCCCGTGTGGGCGGCAGCGCCCAGGTCAAATCTATGAAGAAGGTAGCGGGTACCCTCAAGATTGACCAGGCGCAGTGGGCCGAGCTGGAGGCTTTCTCCAAGTTCTCGTCCGACATGGACAAGGTAACCGAACTGGCCCTGGACAAGGGCCGCAAGAACAATCAGCTGCTCATCCAGCCGCAGTATAGTCCCATGCCCACCGGCGAACAGGTAGCCATCCTGTACTGCGGAACCAAGGGCCTCATGCGGGATATTGCCATCTCCCAGGTACGCGATTTCCAGGATGCCTTCCTGGATCGCCTGCGTGCCGCCCACGCCGCCGATGTCCTGGAACCCCTGGGCGCCGGCCAACTCACGCCCGAAATTGAAAAGACGCTTACGGAAACTGCCCAGTCTGTAATCCTGTCCATGAAGTAGTACTGTCATTCTGAGCGAAGCGAAGAATCTATGCCTACGCTAAAGGAAATAAAGGGACGCATTTCGTCGGTCAAAGGGACGCTCAAAATTACGGCGGCCATGAAGCTGGTGTCGTCGGCCAAACTGCGCAAGGCGCAGAAGGCTACCGAGGCGATGCGCCCGTACGAGACCCAGCTCCGGCATATGCTGGACCTGGTGCAATCCTCGGCCCCGGGAGGGGACGGGTTTTCCGCCGCGACTGCATCCCAGTCTTCGGCTCCGAGTGTGCGTACCGGTCCAAAAGATGGGACGATACTCACAAAAAAGGCCGATTTTGTAGGTACCGGTCCAGATCTTGGACCGGTACGCACGCCCGACACGGTGCGCACGGCCATCATCGGCATTGCGTCCAACTCTTCTTTGTGCGGAGGTTTCAATACGAACATCATCGCCAAGGTTCGCAGTGTTCGAAAGGAAGGCGATGTGGTGTACTCCATAGGCCGCAAGATGGCCGATGCGATGCGCAAGGACGGCTTCGCCAGCCCGGCCGATTACACGGCCCTGGCCGATCACCCTTCCTATGGCCCCGCCGCCGCGCTGGTAGACCAACTGGCCCAGGACCTGGCCGAAGGACGTATCGGACAAGTATTATTGGTATATACTCACTTTGTTTCTACAGCGAAGCAAGTGCCTACAGTTGAGGTTCTTATGTCTTCGGCGGAAAGTAATGTATTTTCAGACAATACTTCGGAAACCGATGCTATCATCGAACCGGGTCGGAAAGAACTGTTGTCTCTGCTGGAGCCCAAGCTGATCAAGCTCAAGCTTTATGCTGCTTTGCTGGACAGTGCGGCGGCCGAACATGCGGCACGTACGGTAGCCATGCAGACGGCTACGGACAATGGCGAGAACCTGCTGCAGGAACTCACGTTGCAGTACAACAAAGGACGTCAGCAGAAGATCACATCCGAAATCCTGGACCTGGCCGGCGGTCAGGCGCAGGAATAAGAATTGCCCCGCTCGCGAATTATCTCAATTGGCGGCGGGGCGTATGGTAAGGTATCAATATTTATGTCTGATACCACAATATCCAATACCGTGCCAAAACTCAAAAGCACGGAATTTTTTTGCAAATTAATTTTTCTTACGGCGCTTTTTCTTATTCCAGTCACCGTAAATCTCACTGACATTGCCGGCTGTGATAAAACCGTGGATGTCGTTTTCCTTGATGTAATTCATCAGGTTGGCAAACTCATCCTGGGTTAGCAGGGCCTGGATTTCTATATTCTGATGGCCGTTGTAACCGCCCGTGACACTGTATAGGGAGCAGCCTCGCTGCAGGTCTTCGATGATGTACTTGCGGATTTCCTCGTAGCGGGAAGAGATGATACACACACGTTTGCGGCGGTTGAGGCTGGCGGTGAAATAATCCAGCGCCAGGCCGTTGATCCAAGTGCCGATGAGGCCAATCACCACCAGGCGGAAAGGGTTGATGGCAAAAGCCGTGCAGCAGATGAGGGCGCCGGCTACCGACACGGATGTGCCAATATCGAAGTGGAGGTACTTGTTTACAATCTTGGCCAGAATGTCCAGACCGCCGGTAGAGGCGTTGATGTTGAACAGGATGGTCTGAGAGGCACTGAGAATGAGGACGAAGCACAGGAGGTCGAACCAGGGGTCTCCCATAACGGAGGAAGCGCCGGGTTCCATGACGCGCTCTACGGGCAGGATCTTTTCCCACAGCTCAATGAGCGGACCCAGGATGAGGGCCGTATACACCGTCTTTGCGCCGAATTCGTGGCCAATCAGAAACCAGGCCATGACCAGGAGCAGCGCGTTGAGGATGGTAATCACCAGGGACACCTTGACGTTGAGGCCGGCCAGGCCAAAAAGCCCGGAGATAACCATGGAAAGACCGGTGATGGAGCCGATGACCAGATTGCTGGGCATGAGGAAGAAATAAACGGAGGCGGCAGCGATGAACATGGCTAACGTCATGATAATTAATTCCTTCCAGAATTTCCAAGTCCCCAGGTTTTGGAGAAGCTCTTTCATAAGGGTTAGTTTTAGTATCGTAAAGGTAATGATTTTTTCAGTAACTTTGTACTCTGTTATGATAAAAGCAATCGTATTTGACGTAGGCGGAGTACTCATCGGACTGGATATGGGCCGATGCATCAATTCGTTCCGCCAGGTTCTGGGTTTCGACCGCATCACCGAGATTTTGGACCCCTATCATCAGAAGGGAGTATATGGAGAAATGGAAGAGGGACTGGTGAGTGCCGATGCCTTCCGCGCGGCCATTCTGGCCGAGTCCCGCCCCGGCTGTACGCCGGCCGATGTGGACTTTTGCATGGGTTCCCTCCTGGTGGGCATGACGCCCGACGCCGTGAATACGGTGAAGGACCTGGCCACCCGCTATCCGCTGTTTCTGTTGTCCAATAACAATCCCATCGCCATGGGGTTCATCAACGAGATGTTCCGCGAAAACGGCATTGAGCCTGAAACCACGTTTAAGGACCAGTTCCTTTCCTACCAGATGAAACTGCTCAAGCCCGGCCGGGCCATCTACGAGGCGTCCATCGCCCGCGTAGGCCTGCCTGCAAATGAGATCCTCTTCATCGACGATAACGACACCAACGTGAAAGCTGCCCGCGAAGCCGGCATGCAGGCGCGTCTGTTCGTCCCTGGAACGTCCCTTGCCGCTCTTTTGGCCGACTGTTAAGCCATGTCCCTGTACAGTTACTTCCGCATCAGCAAACCCCGCGGCTCCCAAGTGCCGGCCGGGGAGGTGGAAGCTACGTACAGGCGGCTGCGCAAGCGCACATTCTGGGGCGTGACCGTAGCCTATACCCTCTATTATGTATGCCGCATGACCCTGGGTGTGGTGAAGCAACCGCTCATCGACGGCGGCGTGCTCACGGCGGGGCAGCTGGGCATCATCGGATCGGCTTTCTACTTTGTCTATGCGGTGGGCAAGTTCATGAACGGCTTCATCGCCGACTACTGCAACATCCGCCGCTTCATGGCGGTGGGCATCGCGGTATCGGCCCTGGTGAACCTGCTGCTGGGAATCCTGGGATTGCTGAACGGGCCCCTGGGCTTCGGCTCCCTGTTCCTGCTGGTGCTGTTCTCGGTACTGTGGGGCGTGAACGGCTGGGCACAGTCCATGGGTTCGCCGCCCGGCACCATCTCCCTTTCCCGCTGGTTCCCCCTGGCCCGACGCGGTACCATGTACAGCATCTTCAGCTCTACGCCGCAGCTGGGCAAGGCCGTCTCCATGATTATGACGGGCTTCATCGTGGCCGCGGCGGGTTGGCAGTGGGGCTTCCTGGCCGCCGCTGTGGCGGGTGTCATGGGCCTGGTGATTTCGGTTGTTTTCATTTCCGACACCCCCGAGAGCGAAGGCCTGCCCTCCGTGCAGGAACTCTCCGGGGAGCCGGTACAGACTCAGGATAAAAAACCCACCCGGGAACTGCAGAAATGGGTTTTCCGGCATCCCGGAATTTGGGTCATCGCCATTTCCACGGCGTTCCTCTATATTACCCAGCATGCCGTGAGCGACTGGGGCGTGCTGTTCCTGCAAAAGCAGAAAGCGTTCTCGCTGGAGCGGGCCGCGCAGGTAATCGGCCTGGCCGAAGTCTTTGGCGTGGCCGGCAACCTGGCCGCCGGCTGGATGTCCGACGTCCTGTTCCGCGGCAACCGCGTACGGCCCGTCGTCATTGCCGGCATCCTGGCCGTGGTTTCCCTGGCCGGCTTCCTGTTCCTGGACGGCGGCTTCGGCCTGAACATGGCCTGTGTGGCCGTATTCAGCTGTTCCTTCAGTGTGGTCTTCTGCATCGTTGCCGGACTCATGGCCCTGGACTTCGTGCCCCGCAAGGCCACCGGCGCCGCCCTGGGCATCGTGGGCATTTCCAGCTACGCCGCCGCGGGCCTGCAGTCCGTAGCCAGCGGCCTGCTCATCGACGGGTTCACCGCTGACGGCCTGTACAATTTCTTGCCTGTATCTATTTTCTGGATTGTGGCCTGCTTCCTGGCCTTCTCCCTGCCCGTCCTGGGTTGGAAATACCTGCGGAAGTAACTACGCTTTTAAAAAATCGTAAATCACGTTCCGGCGGGCGGTGAGATAGACCGTGCGGATGGCCAGGTGCGTGAAGTAGGCCGTCATGAGCAGGTGGATGGCCGATTCGGGCGTCTCTACCACGAAAACACCGGCAAACCAGACGGCGAAGAAGCCCACGGCGCACAGCAGGGTGCTGTTGCGCAGGTCCTTCGAGGCCGTGGCGCCAATGAAGATGCCGTCCCAGGCAAAGGCCGGGCAGCCGATGATGGGCATGAGCAGCAGCCAGGGCAGGAACTGCCGGCCGGCATCGACCACGGTGGGATCGGAGGTCATGATCCGGAAGGCCGGTACGCCGCCCAGGCCGTACAGCAGCATGAAGGCGCCGGCCAGGCCGAAGCTCCAGATGAAGGTGTCCCGGACGGTCGAGCGTACGCCTTCGGCCGACCGTTCTCCGATGAATCGGCCCGTAAGCGCCTCGCCGGCATAGGCAAAGCCGTCGGTGAAGTAGCTGAAGAACATGAGCAGCTTCATGAGGATGGTGCTCACGGCCAGCATCAGGTCTCCGTACCGGGCGCTGATGACGGTAAAGCCAATGTACACTGCAATCATCCCGATGCTGCGCAGGAACAGGTCCCGGTTCAGGCTGAAGAAAGATGCCCGGTCGTGGCCGGAAATCTCTTTCTTTAATAAGGTAAACGCATACCGGCGCCGGGCGGCCAGGAAGCTGTAGCAGAATCCGGTCCACTGGGCGATGACGGTGCCCAGGGCCACGCCGGCAAAGCCCAAATCGGGCAGGGGACCCACTCCGAAGCCCAGTCCGGCCGACAAAAGGATGTTGAGGCCGTTCACCAGGAGGTCCGCCGTCATAGGGCGCACGCTATCTTGCATGCCGATGAACCAGCCCTTGAACGCAAAGAGCGAAAGTGTGGCCGGCGCCGCCCAGATGCGGATGTGGAAGTACTGCGTGGCCAGGGCCTGTACGGCGGGGGAGCAGTCCACGATGCGGAAGGCCAGCCACACCACCGCCCACTGCAGGGCGATGAGGGACAGGCCCGACAGCACCGCGATGCGCAGGGCCCGTCTCAGGATGCCGCCGGTAGATTCCTTGCGTCCGAAGGCCTGGGCCGTGAGCCCGCCCGTCCCGACCCGCAGGAAGCCGAAGTTCCAGTACAGCAGGTCGAAGAGCATGGTGCCGATGGAAATGCCTCCGATGAGCGCCGCCGAAGAAGCCCCCGGCAGGTGCCCCGCCACCGCAATGTCCACCATCCCCACCAGGGGAACGGTGATATTGGCCAGAATACTCGGAACGGCCAGACGCAGTATTTCTCGGGATAGTTTCAACGGAACTTCTTATCTTCTTCCAGCATACCCAGATAGGAGTTGTAGCGCTCGGGGGAGATGATGCCGGCGTCTACGGCGGCCTTCACGGCGCAGCCGGGTTCGTGCGTGTGGGTGCAGGGGGTGAAGCGGCAGTCGGCCGATGCGCGCAGCATCTCCGGGAAGTAGCGGGCAATCTCCTCCTTCTCTACATCCACCAGGCCGAAGCCGCGGATGCCGGGGGAGTCAATCACATAGCCCCCGCTTTCCAGCGGATACATCTCGTAGAGGGAAGTGGTGTGCTTGCCTTGCAGGTGGGCGGCCGATATGGCGCCTATCTTGGGGTCCAGGGTGGGGTCAAGCGCTTTGATGAGGGACGATTTCCCTACGCCGGATTCTCCGGAGAAAAGGTTCACGCAGCCCTTGCAGGCTTCGCGGATGGTGTCGATGCCCTCGCCGGTGCGCACCGAAGTCTCGATGACGGGATAGCCGGCGCCTTCGTAGATGGCGCGGAAGTGCGCGATTTCTTCGGCCGCCATCTCCCGGTACATGTCGGTCTTGGACAGGACGATGGTGGCGGGGATGCCGTACAACTCGCAGGTGACCAGGATGCGGTCCAGGAAGGGGAGCTTCACCTCCGGGAAGTAGAGGGAAACCACCAGGTAGGCCCGGTCTACGTTGGCGGCGATGATGTGCGCCTGCCTGGACAGGTTTGTGCTGCGGCGGATGACGTAGTTGCGGCGGGGGAGTATTTCGGTGATGACGGCGGTTTCGCCGTCCTGTTCGTACAGCACCTGATCCCCCACGGCGATGGGGTTGGTGATGGCGCTGCCTTTAAGGCGTATCTTTCCACGCAGCACGGCCGGGAACACCTTCCATTCGGGGAGTTCCGACAGCAGGTAATGACTGCCTGCGTTTTTGACGACGGTGGCCTGCATGCTATAAGAGGGACTCCAGCAGGGGAGCGATGTATTCTGCGTAATGGGTCATGCCCCGGTCGGTGAAGTGGACGCCGTCCACAAAGTCCTCGGGATCGGTCATTCCCTGGGCGGGGACATAGTAGATGTTCTTCTCACCGGCAGCCTGCAGCTGCTGGAACAGGGCCAGCTGGGCCTCGTTCTTGGAACTCACTTCCTCGGCGATCTTCTGGTCCACGATGCCGTGGGGGAAGAGGGGATCTTCTACAAAGACAATGGGAACCGTGGGATGGGCGCTGCGCAGGATGCGGTAGAAGTGCTCGCCGTTCTCGTGGATGCGGTCCGGCTTGGCGTTGGGGACGTAATCCAGCACAAAGATGGCAGGATTCTCTACCTGCGCCATGAGCTCGGCAATCTCAAAGTCCAGGAAGGCGTTGCCGCTGAAGCCCAGGTTGATGACCGTGCGGTTCAGGCGGCGGGCCAGGATGTTGGTGTGGGCCATGCCGGGACGAGAGGCGCAGCCACCCTGCAGGATGGACGTGCCGTACATCACGATGGGAGCTTCCTGACGCGGGCTTTCCAGCTGCGGCTGCTCCAGTTTGTACCCTTCCGGAACGCCCAGTTCCAGGGATTTGACTTCGTCGTAGAGGGACAGGTACAGCATGTATTCCCGCATCGCGGGCTCCATGTTTCCCACCAGTTTTCGGTTATGTTCGTCCTTGATGGCGCCCCATTCGAAGCCGGAACCCACGAAGGCCCACTTGCCGTCAATCCAGGCATAGAGGTCCAGGCCGCCCACGCCGCAGTCGGTCATGTGGGGCATGTGGTAGCCCGTATTGGTCCAGTGCGCATAAATCTCGGGGGCATCGCTGCGGAAGCGGATGTACAGGCCGGCCGAGTTGGTGCCCAGCTTCCAGAGGCGGTCGCGGATTACACCGTTCAGCCGTTCCGGCAGGCGGCGGTAGCGGGGACCGTCTTCGGCATGAGCTTTCCCGTAGACGGGGAAAACGGCGGCGTCGGTATACTGGCAGTTATCTTGGGCCCAACCGCCCAGACAGCAGGTGAGGAGGGCAAGGGACAGGAGGAGTCGTTTCATTTCAAGCGTTTTTGTCTGATACAAAAGTACTAATTTTTGTTTGATAAATCGGGGCGGATTGATTAAATTTGTAAAGTAACACGCATACTATGACCACCAATATTCAATTGCATTATCATACACAATGGGGGGAAAGCATCCAGCTGCGGTTGGGCAAGCGCCGCATCCCCATGGAATACTCCTTTGGCGGATTGTGGCAAATCATGCTCACCGGCCGGGATATCCACGACTGCGACAATTATACCTTTGAAATCGTGATGGACGGCAAAGTGATCAAGCGCGAATGGCGCCAGCATCACTACAGAACGCCGTCGGCCGGGAAGAACATCATTGTCCGTTCCAGCTGGATCGAGCGTCCGTCCAATTCGGCCTTCTATTCATCGGCTTTCAGCGACGTTATCTTCCGTCGGCCCGGCGGGGCCTCGTTCCGGCATCCCAAGCCCGAGGCCGGCGCCCGCGGCAACGTGAGCATCCAGGTCACGGCCCCCGAAGTCCGCAGCCACGAATCCGTAGGCCTGATTGGCTGCGGCGGCCATCTGGGCAACTGGGACCAGGTGCACCTGATGTCGGACCACATCTTCCCCTGGTGGTTCATCACCATGGATGTGCAGGAGCCCATCGAGTATAAATTCGTCATTGTAGATACCAAGACCAAGGCCATCCGCTGCTGGGAAGAGGGCCCTAACCATTTCTTTGCCGAGGTTCCTCCCAAGGACACCCAGGTCATGATTGCCGATATCCAGCCCAAGTTCCCCACCGAGCCCTGGCGTGGCGCCGGCGTGGCCGTGCCCGTGTTCTCGCTGCGCAGCAAGGACAGTTTCGGCGTGGGAGAGTTCTTCGATATCAAGCGGCTGGTAGACTGGGCGGTCAAGACGGGCCAGAGCGTGGTGCAGCTGCTGCCGGTGAACGATACCACCCTCACGCACAGCTGGCAGGATTCCTATCCCTACAATGCCGTAAGCTCCTTCGCCCTGCATCCGCAGTTCATCAACCTGCCCGCCGCCGGCGTACGGCAGGATGTCGCCTATAAGGAACAGAAAGAAAAGCTGGAGGCCCTGCCGGCCTTCGACTACGAGGCCGTGAATGCGGCCAAACTGGGCCTGCTCAAAAAGCTGTATCAAGGTGCCAAGGGCCAGCAAACCCTGGCATCGGCCCCCTACCAGGCTTTCTGCGAGGCCAACAATTCCTGGCTGCTTCCCTATGCCGTATTCTCGGTGCTAAGGGACATCCACGAAACCCCGGAATTCGACAAATGGGGCAAGATGGCCGTGTACAGCCCCAAGAAAGCGGCGGCCTTTGCCCAAGTACATGCCCGGGAAGTGGGCTTCTACTGCTTCCTGCAGTATCTGCTGGACGTCCAGCTCAAGGAGGTTGTCAACTATGCCCATGAGCGGGGAATTGCCCTCAAGGGGGACCTCCCCATCGGCGTGTCCCGCCAAAGCGTGGATGCCTGGCAGCATCCCGAACTCTTCCACCTGGACAGCCAGGCCGGAGCACCGCCCGATTTCTTCTCCCAGGACGGCCAGAACTGGGGCTTCCCTACCTACAACTGGGAAAAGATGGCCCAGGACAATTACGCCTGGTGGCGCGCCCGCATGGAAAAGATGGCCGAATATTTCGACGCTTTCCGCATCGACCACATCCTGGGTTTCTTCCGCATCTGGGAGATTCCTTCGCAATACAGGAGCGGCCTGATGGGCCACTTCAGCCCGGCCCTGCCGTATACCGGCGCCCAGCTGCGCGCCAAGGGCTTCAACCCCGGGGCCGGGGAGGGGCAGGACGTCCTCTTCGTGGAGGATCCCCGGCAGAAGGACTGCTGGCACCCGCGCATGTCGGGGGAAAAGACCACTTGCTTCGCGCAGTTGACATCGGCCCAGCAGGAGAAGTACCTGGAGCTTTGCGAAGATTTCTTCTGGCATCGGCACAATGAATTCTGGCGGGAAAGCGGCCTGCGCAAGCTCCCGGCCCTGCTTCGCTCTACCGGCATGCTGGCCTGCGGGGAAGACCTGGGCATGATTCCGGCCTGCGTACCGGAGGTCATGGAAGAGCAGAACATCCTTAGCCTGGAAATTCAGCGCATGCCCAAGGAGGCGTTCGCCGCCTTCGGCCATCCCGACCGCTATCCGTACTGGTGCGTATGCGCCACGGGCACACACGACACTTCTACGCTGCGCGGCTGGTGGGAGGAAGACCGCGTCCTTACGCAGCGCTACTACAACGAGATTCTGGGCTGCGAAGGCGACGCTCCTTATTTCTGCGAGCCCTGGGTGGCCGATTTAATTGTGGCGCAGCACATGCACTCGCCCGCCATGCTGGCCATCCTGCCGCTGCAGGACTGGCTGGCCACCGACGCCGAGGTCCGCTATCAGGGGAACCCCGCCGACGAACGCATCAACATCCCGGCCGTCCCGCGTCATTACTGGCGGTACCGCATGCACTGCACGCTGGAAAGCCTGGTAGAGAATGAGAAACTGAACAGCCACCTGCGCACCCTGGTTCAGGCGGCCGGTCGCAAACGCTAATCTATGGACAACGATTGGAAAGCCCGTCTGGGCGTGGTCTATTCCACCAACCCGGACTTCAAATATCAAACTCAGGAACAGGAGGAAGCCGCTACGCTTCCTCCGGCCAAGCAGCGGCTCATCGTGGGTATCGACCGTCGCAACCGCGGCGGCAAGCAGGTGACGCTCATTACCGGTTTCGTGGGTACGGCCGATGACCTCAAGGAGTTAGGCCGGGTGCTCAAGACCAAGCTGGGGGTGGGCGGCAGCGCCAAGGATGGTGAAATTACCATCCAGGGAGATTTTCGCGACAAAGTGGTATCTATTTTGCAGGGCTTGGGCTACAACGCAAAAAGAGGAAACTGATGCTGCAAGAGCCTTTCACAAGCGGCCGTCTGCTGCTGGATAATACTCCTTCAGATTTAACACCTGTTATTCCGCAGGGGCTTCCTGTGCTGTTTGTGGTCCTCACGGTCACTTTTATCCTGGCCGCCATCCTCTTCATGCCCCGTTTCATGAGCCTGGCTCCGCTGCTGTTCGACAGCCTGTTCCGCGCCCGCGGCAGCGTTTCCCTGGAAACCAGCGTGCACTATAGCAACGACCGCCGGCTAGTAGCCTCCGTGCTGCTCATCCCGGCCGCCCTGCTCACCTATCGGTATCGGCTCTACGACGCCGCTTTCCTGCGGGATTTAAGTGAGGGCTGGCGCCTGGTGGCCATTCTGGGCGTTTTTGCCGTTTTCGCCCTCTTGCGTCTGCTCATGTATGCGCTGCTCAAGCCGCGCCGCAACGCCGATTTTTATCGGCTATCTCGCCGAACAGCATATACTTACTTCATCCTGCTGGTCATCATTGCACTCATAACCACAGGAATATTAGCACTTTTCAACTGCGAACCCCTTCTGGTCAAGAAGGTTCTCCTCATTGAAATCGCAGTCTTTTATGTCATCTTTTTTGCGCGTCGTGCGCAAATTTTAGCATTATCTTGCAATCATTTGCGAACTTTTTTGTACCTTTGCGGACTCGAAATCCTGCCTGTTGGGGCAATGGTGGTTTCGGCGTTAGTATTGTAGAGAGAAGAAGTTACAAAAATGAGCATCCAAAAGATTTTGGTATCCCAGAACGCACCTCGCGTTCTTACTCAATATCAAACCGTTACAGAGAAGTTTGGCGCCCAGTTCCAGTTTACCCCTTTTTTCAGGATTGAACCCCTGACTTCCCGCGAATTCCGCGCCCAGCGCATCAATTTCCTCGATTATTCAGCCATCGTTTTTTCTTCCCGTCACGTCATTGACGCTTTCTTCTCCCTGGCCGAGGAACTGCGGGTAAAGATTCCCGAGACCATGAAATACTTCTGCACCACCGAGGCCGTGGCCATGTATCTGCAGAAGCACATCGTGTATCGCAAGCGCAAGATCTTCTTCGGAGACGGTACTCCCGAAAGCGTAGTCACGCTGGTGGGTCCCAAGCATAAAGGTGAAAAATTCCTCATCACCATGACCGAGGGTTCCTCGGTAGACGCCCTGGCCAGCCTGTTCCAGGAGCGTAAGCTGGAATATGCCACCGGTATTTTCGTGAAGCCCGTGAGCAACGACCTTTCCGAGGTCAAGCTCCAGGACTTCGATATGATCGTTTTCTATAATCCGGCCGATGTCAAGTCCCTGCAGGAAAACTTCCCGGATTTCGAACAGGGAGACATCAAGATGGTATCTTACGGCCGTTCCATCGTCAAGGCCATGGAAGAGGCCGGCCTGCGCATCGACGTAAAGGCTCCCTCCCCGGAGGCTCCGTCGGTGGCACGCGCCATCGAACTGTATCTGGCCAGTCTTTAATTCGCCATGGCCGATGAAACCCTTTCCAAATTCGAACGTCTCTGCGGTACTTCTGCCGTGGCAGATCTGTTCGGGCGCGGAAAAGGCGTAACGGCCGGCTGCCTGCGCTGCAAATATCTGTATCATCAGGATTCGGAAACCCCTTCCCGCATCGTGGTCTCCGTTCCCAAGCGCAACTTCAAACGCGCCGTCAAGCGCAACCTCCTCAAACGCCGCATCCGCGAGAGCTACCGCAGGCAGAAAGACCTGCTTGGCTCGGGCGTGGACGTGCTGTTCGTCTACAATCTCAAGGAAGTGCTTCCCTACGAAGCCATCTTTGCCGACATGAAGGCTGTCCTCCAGTTTGTCGCCGATGCCTCGACTTCCGCTCGTGTTGAGGAAGTGCCTGATACAGAGTAAATTACGTATACACGGGTGCACTTCCAGGTGCACCCGAGAAGCAGCAAGTTGTTGATAATGAGCAGGTTTAGTAACACGACCAAAAAGGTTCTTATTTTTCCAGCGGTGGTTCTGATCAAATTCTATCAGGTCTGCATCAGTCCTTTCACGCCGCCGTCCTGCCGCTTTACGCCCACCTGTTCCCAGTATGCGCTGGAAGCTTTCCGCAAGCACGGCCCCATCAAAGGGCTCTACCTTACTGTCCGCCGTCTGCTCCGTTGCCATCCCTGGGGCGGTTCCGGTTACGATCCCGTTCCGTAATTTTTGTCATTCTGAGCGAAGCGAAGAATCTCATGCCTAAGAAAGAAAATATTCAGCAAATGTTCGACGGCATCGCGCCGTCTTACGATAAACTCAACCACGTGATGTCCCTGAACGTGGACAAGATCTGGCGTCGGCATGCCCTGAAGGAAATCGTAGATGGCACGCCCCAGCAAATCCTGGACGTCGCTTGCGGCACGGGGGACAGCACTCTGGTAACCGCCAAGGCCGCGGCCGAAGGCAGTCAGGTCATCGGCGTAGACATCTCCGAGGGCATGATGGCCCTGGTCATGGATAAGGCCCGCAAGGCCGGCGTCCAGGATCGCGTAACCCTGCAGGTAGCCGACGGCGAGAACATGCCCTTTGCCCAGGACAGTTTCCACCGCGTCACCTGCGCCTTCGGCATCCGTAATTTCGAGCACAAGGAACTGGGTCTGAAAGAGTTCCTTCGCGTTTTAAAACCGGGCGGCAAGGCCGTAATCCTGGAACTCTCCGTTCCCCAGAACCCCGTCATCCGCTGGTTCTACGACCTCTATTTCATGCATCTGTTGCCCTGGATCGGCGGCAAAATCTCCGGCAACAAAGCCGCCTACCAATACCTTCCCGCCTCGGTCCACGCCTTCCCCGCCCCCGCCGTCTTCTGCTCCATGATGGAAGACGCCGGCTTCCGCTCTGTCCGCTACAAATCCTTCACCCTGGGTCTCTGCCGCATGTACGTCGGCGAGAAGTAACCCTCTGGCTCGTGCTGATGCCGTCGGAGGAAGGGGTACCGGGAACACGGATTTTTGGCGGTCGCACTCGGTGGAAGGGCCTTGCCGGGCTAATGTTCGTTCTCCCTTCGATCAGGGCGATATCCTTCGCAGGCCCACCGTCGTCCCTCCGATTCACCGTTTTCCCAAAAGCCCGGCATTCGCTGCGCGAACCGGCCCTTCCACCGGCTCCCTTTTTCCAAAAATCCTATCGTTCCCGGCACCTCTTCCTCCTGCGCAATTAGCGTTTGGCGCAGGTCCCAGTGTATTTGGCGCAGGTCCAACACAATATGGTCCCCACCAAAAATACAGACCTGCACCAAAGGGGTCTGAGCTCGACATCTCCGGCCCGGGGCCATTTTATAGTTCGCAGAAAAATTGTATATTTGCACAATTTTGACAACTAAACCTATAATATAATGACCAACCAAGAGTATTTCTTCAGCATGCTCCCCAAAGAGGAGTTTGAACGGATTCCCTATCTTCCTACAATGGGACAGTTTGTAGACTGGTTCACCAAGGAGTATGCCGACATGCCCGCCCTGTCAGATCAGACCAACACCATCACTTACAAGGAACTGGGAGCACGTGTGGCCCGCCGCCGCGCTTTCATCAATGGCCTGGGTCTGCCCAAGGGTTCTCACATCGCCATCTTCGACCGCAACAGCCAGGATGCCATCGAGCTGTTCCTGGCCGTCACTTCGGCCGGTTATGTTGCCATGAACTTTCCGGCTTCCCTGCCGGAAATGGCCGTCATCGGCTCCTGCATGAAGTTTGATATCGCCGCTATCTTCGTACGTGAAGAGTTCATGCCCCTCACCGGCAAGCTCCAGGGCGTGAAGGTTCTCCCGGCTGCCAGCATCGCTGCCGAAGAAGCCCCCGTGGCCGAAATCGACCCCGAAAGCGCCGCCGCCATCTTCTTCACCGGCGGTACCACCGGTACCCCCAAGGGCGCTGTCCTGAGCCATCGTGCCCTCATGCGCGGTAACTACAACGCCATCTTCAAGCCCGGTAAGGTCATCGGCCAGCACCGCTACATCGCCCTGCTGCCCCTGAGCCATGTGTTCGGCCTTATCGCCGGCCTCTGCGGCTGCTTCTATACCGGCAACCTCATGTTCACCTGCGAAGACATGAAGGCTACCATCGGCAAACTGCCCGTGATCCGTCCTACCATCCTGGTCATCGTTCCCGGTATCTGCGACATCCTGGCAGGTCTGTGCAAGATGTACGGCCCCCAGTTCCTGGGCAGCCTGCGCATGATTATCTCCGGCGCTGCCAACGTGCCGCCGCGTCTGGTGGACATCTTCTCCAAGTTGGGTGTGGAGTTCTGCTTCGGCTACGGCCTCACCGAAGCCGCCAACCTTACCAGCGCCAATGCCAATGCCGTTGAGAAACCTACCTCCATCGGCCGCATCTATCCCGGTCAGGAGACCAAGATCGTGGACGGCGAGCTCTGGATCAAGGGAGATAACCTCTTCTCCGGCTACTACAAAGATCCCGAAAAGACGGCCGAGGCCCTCACCGAGGACGGCTGGCTGCGCACCGGAGACCTCTGCCGCTTCGACGACGAAGGCTTCCTCTATATCACTGGCCGTATCAAGAACCTCATCATCCTCTCCAACGGTGAGAATGTGAGCCCCGAGTCCCTGGAAGAACCCTTCTATGCCGATCCTTGCGTCCGCGACGCCATGGTGAAAGAGGACGAATTCAATGGTGCTCAGGTTATTGCCGTGGAGATTCTCCCGCTCATGCCTGCCTTCGAAGGCAAGCCTTGGGAAGAGGTCGAGGCCTATATGAACAACCTGGTCAAGAAGATTAATGCTACCCTGCCTTCCACGCACCAGATTGTGAAGGTTACCGTGCGCACCGAAGACTTCAAGCGCACCGGCAGCATGAAAGTAGCTCGCGTATGACCCGGGAAGAAGTGTTTGAAGGCCTGAAGGAAATCCTTCACGCCATCCGTCCCAACACGGACTTGAGCAAGGCCGGTTTCGAGACCGAACTGGTTCGCGAACTGGGTGTGGACTCCCTCACCATGCTGGTGCTTTCACTGGCTGCCGAGGAGAAGTTCCAGATGCACTTCCCCGACGGCGCACCCGCCCCCACCACGGTGGGGGAAGTGTGTGACGCTGTTTTGGCTGCGCAGAAGAACTAGAGTTCCTTTACATAGGAGCGACGCCGCTGGTAATCCTGCGGATTGTAGTCGCCAAACAAGGTTTGAACCTTGTGATTGTCTTCCAACTGGGGATTGAGCAACAGACGCTTGATCCCCAGTTTGATGTAATTCTCGTGGAGATACTTGAACATGAGAAGGGCGGCACCCTTGGCCTGGTATTCGGGCAATACGCCGATGAGCAGGCCTTCGGCGATGTGGTTCTTCTTGGGGTTGAGCTGGGGCAGGATGTGCATCCAGCCGAAGGGGAAGATGCGGCCTTTGGCCTTGCGCACGCCGGCACTGATGTGCGGCATGGTCACGGTAAAGGCGACCAGTTCATCTTTCTCATTTACCACGAAGGCCACCATGTCCTTGTTCAGGACGGGGACATACTGTTTTACGTAACCGTCGATCTGTTCGTCTGAAAGTTTGCTGTATTCGTACAGGCCGGCGAAGGCACTGTTGAGAACGTCGAACATTTCCCGGCCGCGGCGGGCCATCTGCCTGAGCGTTTTGGCCCGGTACAGGCGCACGCCGTAGCGCTTTTCCACAAGGTCGGCATACTGCATCATGGGCGGCAGCTGGTCGCTGAACTCGATGAAGCGCTGGGTCCAGTCGGCATCCTTGCTGAAGCCCATCCTCTCCAGGAATTCGCCGTAGTAGGGATAGTTATAGATAACCGTGAACGGGCTCTCTTTCTCGAAACCATCTACCAGCAGACCTTCACGGTCCATGTCGGTAAAGCCCAGGGGACCTTTGATCTTGGTAGCGCCACGCTTCTTGCCCCATTCGATAACGGTGTTAACCAGGGTCTGGGCTACCTCGAAGTCGTCGATGACATCGAACCAGCCGAAGCGGACGGTATTCTCGTTCCACTTCTTGTTGGCGTTGTGATTGATGATGGCGGCAATGCGGCCTACGATTTTATTGTCTCGCTTGGCCAGATACAACTCCCGTTCGCAGAACGAAAGGGAAGGGTTCTGGTCTCCCAGGGATTTGAATTCGTCGTCTTCGAAGGCAGGGACCCATTTGTCACAACCTTTGTACAAATCCAGCGGGAAGCGGATAAACTGCTTGAGCATGCTTTTCCCCGAAACGGGGACAATGGTCAGGTTTTGCATATGATGGTTTTAGTTCCCCAAAGATACTACTTTTCTTTGAACTATTAAAACTTGGGTGTTCTATAGGTTTCCTCCGGCTATTCCACGAAAAATGATTATATTTGTAGTCTATGGACAAGAAGACATTTAACAAGTGGAATTGGATTGTGGCACTGGCCGTTCTGGTCATTTCTGCGGCCACTTATCTTTCCACCATTGAACCCACCGCGTCGTTCTGGGACTGCGGGGAATTTATTGCATCATCGTACAAGCTGGAAGTGGGCCACCCTCCGGGAAACCCGGTGTTCCAGCTCATCGCCCGGTTCTTCACCATTCCCTTTGACGCCGCGCATGCTGCCGTGGCCGTCAATGCCATGAACGCCATCCTGAGTGCGCTCACGATCTTCTTCCTGTACTTTACCATCATCTTCTTTGCCAAAAGACTGGTAATGAAATCCCCGGCCCAGCCGGAGATGACGGCTGGCCAGGCTATCGCTGTTTTGGCATCGGGCGCCATCGGTGCGCTGGCCTATTGCTTCAGCGATACCTTCTGGTTCAGTGCGGTAGAGGGCGAGGTTTACGCCATGAGCTCGCTGTTCACGGCGCTGGTTTTCTGGGCCATGTGCCGCTGGTACGAGACCGCCGACGAACCCAACGCCAACCGCTGGATCGTGCTCATCGCCTTCCTGATGGGCCTCTCCATCGGCGTGCATCTGCTGAACCTCCTGACCATCCCCGCCTTCGTGTTCATGTACTACTACCGCATGAACGAAGACAAGAAGCTTTCGTTCAAGAAGCTGGTGGGCATCTTTGCCATCGGCGTGGTCATCGAGTTCCTCCTCGTCTACTTGTTCATTCCCTACCTGCCCAAGCTGGCGGCCTTCTTCGACCGCATCTTCGTGAACGGCTTCGGCCTGCCTTATAATTCCGGCGCCATCTTCTTCCTGGTGGGACTGCTGGTCCTGTGCTTCTGGGCCCTGTTCGCCACGCTCAAGAAAGGAAAGGTGTTCTGGAACACGGTTACCCTGTGCGTGACCACCATGGTGATTGGCTTTTCGCTTTTCTCCATCGTCATCATCCGTTCCAGCGTCAAGACGCCTACCAACGAGTACCAGCCCGATAACCCCTACACCCTGGTGCGTTATCTGAGCCGTGAGCAGTACGGTTCCACGCCGCTGCTTTATGGACAGTACTTCGACGCTCCTTACGACCTCACGCAGGGCAAGTACTGGGCTCCGCTGGATGGAAAATACATCCATGCCGATGCCCCGGCCGATGCCGCCTACCGCCCCGAGGGCAAGATGCTGTTCCCGCGCATGTGGTCCAGCACCGACCCCCGCTACATAGACTTCTACGAGCAGTACACGCAGGGCAAGGGCACGCGCATCAAGGGCGCCAAGCACCGCAAGCCCACGTTCGGCGCCAACCTGGCCTATTTCTTCGACTACCAGCTTAACTGGATGTACTGGCGTTACTTCATGTGGAATTTCGTGGGACGCCAGAACGAGATTCATTCCCCGCTGCCGGGCAATGTGTTCTACGGCAACTGGGAAAGCGGTATCGGCTTCCTGGATGCCATCCGGCTGGGAGACCAGTCCGACGCTCCGGACATCCTGGCCCGGAACAAGGGTAAGAACCACTATTTCTTCCTGCCTCTGCTGCTGGGTCTGCTGGGCCTGATTTTCCAGTTCGACAAAGACAAGCGCGGCAGCTGGCTGGTGTTCCTCATGTTCTTCATGACGGGCATCGCCATCGTGCTGTATCTGAACCAGCCGCCTTATCAGGTGCGTGAACGTGATTACGCCTACGCGGGCTCCTTCTACATGTTCGCCATTTGGATCGGCCTGGGCGTAGCTGCGCTTTATCAGTGGCTGGCCGATGCTGCCAAGGACAAGGTCCCTGCCAAGGCGCTGGCTACCGGCGTCGGGGTCCTGTGCCTGGGCGTTCCGGCCCTCATGGCCGCCCAGAACTGGGACGACCACGACCGTTCCCATCGCTATACGGCCCCCGAAATGGCCTACAATTACCTGAATTCCGTCGGGCAGAACGGCCTGCTCATTACCCACGGGGATAACGATACCTTCCCGCTGTGGTATGCCCAGGAAATCGGAGGCGTGCGCACCGACGTCCGCGTGGTGAATACCTCCCTGCTGGGCACCGACTGGTACATCGACCAGATGAAGTGGGCCTGCAACGAGAGCAAACCCCTGCCGCTCACCGTGCCCGCCCAGCAGTACCTGTACGGCACCAACGAGTTCGTTTACATTGCCTACGACGACGGCTCACCCATGCTGTTGTCCGATGTCATGGACGTATTCCGCGATCCCAAGATGAAGGTAGCGCTTGAAAACGGCCAGCGTCTGGACTTCATCTGCGCCCGCAACCTGGTGATGCCCGTAAATAAGGAGAACTGCCTCAAATACGGCATCGTCCCCGAGAAGTTTGCCGACGAAATTCCCGACAGCATTGTCCTTACCATCTCCAAGGACAAGAACTATATCTCCAAGCCGGAACTGTTCCTGCTGGATCTGCTGTCCAACTACCAGTGGGACCGTCCCATCAGCGTGCTCAGCATGGGCGGAGACCTGAATGTGGGCATCAAGGACTATCTGCTGTACGACGGTTTCTCCTACCGCTTCACTCCCATCAAGAACAAGCCGTCCTCTACCGATGCCGGTAAGGTGGATGCCCTGGAACTGTACAAGCGCATCAAGGAAGACAGCAGCTTCGACGCCATCAGCCGCACCGACTGGTTCGTGGACTACCAGAACCTGTATACCTTCCTGGGTGTGTTAAGCCAGCGCCAGATCTTCCTGACGGTAGCCAACGCGCTCATCGACGCCAGAGAGCATGACAAGGCCGTGGAAATCCTGGACATGTGCCAGGAGGTGTTCCCGGAGCAGAACTTCCCGCTGGAAAGCATTCCCGTGGGCTTCAGCGGCAACGACTACATGGTGGCGCAGATAATAGAGGATTACTACTATCTGTCCGAGCCCGAAAAAGCCCGCAAGCTGGCCGCCCGCATGGGTGACGAACTGCTGCAGACCGCCTTCTTCTACCTGGAGTGGGGCTCCCTGGGCCAGGCCGAATTCGAGACCGCCAGCCGCGTGCTTCTGTATGTGGCCGATGTGTGCAAGCAGTACGGAGACAAGGAACTGGGAAATGCCATGGTCGACTCCCTGGAAGCCTTGCTCAAAAGTGCTACCGGCAGCGGCTATGGCCTGGAGCGCAGCGAAAAAGACACTGTCGAAGTCCAAAAATAGAACTTAACGAACGATGAAAAAAGCAATTTTGATCCTTGTCAGTGCTGCCCTGTGCCTGAATGCATGGGCCCAGCCTGCACGTCCCGGAGCCAAGAAAGACGCCGGGAAGGATGCCCCGGCCGAAAAAGAAGCCCCGGCTCCCGTGAAACTGAACTTTACCCAGGGTCTGTTCGCCGTGGCCCAGAACGAGAAAGACTGGTATCTGGAGATCCCCGACAGCCTGCTGGGCCGCCGTTTCCTGGCCATCACCCGCTTCGTGAGCAACACCCCCGGTGCTCAGGAGTACGGCGGCGAGGAAGTGAACGAGGCCATGCTTTACTGGGAGAAAGCCGTGAACGGCAATCTCCTCCTGCGGGCCGATGTCCTCACCATCGCAGGTCAGCCCGGCGATGCCATCGCACAGGCGGTGAAGGTTAGCGCCGAAAACCCCATCGTGGCTTCCTTCAAGCCCGAAAAGGAAGCATCGGCCGGTACCACCCGCATCAAGGCCAACAGCCTCTTCGAGGGAGAGGCCCAGGTATTCTCCATGGACGCCCGTTCCAAGAAACAGTATAACCTGGGAGGTCCCAAGGGAGACGCCAGCTTCATCAACAGCATCCGCACCTATCCCATCAATACCGAGGTAACCGTTACCAAGACTTATTCCTATAACCAGCCGCAGGGTGGCCCCGGCGCCGGTCCCGTCGCCTCTACCAGCCTGCCGGCCGGCCGTGAAACCGGAGTGGTAACCATGGTGCTTAACACCTCCATGATCCTGCTGCCCGAGACCCCCATGCAGCAGCGTTACCTCGATCCCCGCGTCGGTTATTTCGCCAACGGCTACAGCTTCTTCTCCGACGAACAGCAGGGTGTAAAGAGCATCCGCTTCATCACCCGCTGGCGCCTGGAAGCCCGTCCCGAGGACGTGGAGAAGCAGAAGAAGGGAGAACTGGTGGAGCCCGTGAAGCCCATTGTCTATTATATCGATCCCGCTACCCCCAAGCAGTGGCGCCCCTACCTGATTGCAGGTGTAAACGACTGGCAGGCTGCCTTTGAGCAGGCCGGCTGGAAGAACGCCATCCATGCCGAAGAGTGGCCCGAGAACGCCGAAGAACTGGGCATGAGCCTGGAAGACGCCCGCTTCTCCGTGATCCGTTACCTGGCATCCCCCATTGCCAACGCCTACGGCCCCAACGTGCACGACCCCCGCAGCGGTGAGATCCTGGAAAGCCACATTGGCTGGTATCACAATGTGATGACCCTGGTCCACGACTGGTATCAGATCCAGGCCGGTGCCATCGATCCCCGCGCCCGTGCCTTTAAATTTGACGAGGAACTCATGGGAGACCTCATCCGCTTTGTGTCTTCCCACGAGGTAGGTCACACCCTGGGCCTGCGCCACAACAAGGGTTCATCCAGCTTCACTCCCGTAGAGAAGCTGCGCGACAAGGCCTGGGTCGAGGCCAACGGCCACACCGTGTCCATCATGGACTATGCCCGTTTCAACTACGTGGCCCAGCCCGAGGATAACATCACCAAGGATGGCATTTACCCCCGCATCAACCTGTACGACAAGTGGGCCATCGAATATGGTTACAAGCCCACCTATATTGAAGATCCCAAGGAAGACCACCTCTGGTGGAACAAGGAGATCATCGCCCGCCTGCAGGCCGAACCCCGCCTGTGGTTCGGCGGCGAAGGCTATGACCAGGATCCCCGCGCCCAGAGCGAAGACCTGGGAGACGACGCCGTGGCTGCCAGCAACTACGGCATCCTGAACCTCCAGCGCATCGCTCCCAAGCTGCCCGAGTGGAATAAGGAAGAGGCCAACATGTACACCAACCTGGACCGCATGTACGACGCCCTGGTTTCCCAGTACGGCCGTTACATGGGTCACGTGGCCCAGTCCATCGGCGGCCGCTTCATCACCAACCGCAGCGTGGAAGAGCCCGGTCCCAAGTACCAGCCCGTCCCCAAGGCGCAGCAGAAGCGCTCCCTGGCCTTCCTGAACGAGAAACTCTTCAACCGTCCCGCCTGGCTGGTAGAGCAGGAGTACATCTTCAACCTTACCGACAAACCCGACAACAATCTGTATCCGCTGGTTAACAATATCGTGAACACCGGCTTCCTCCTGAGCCTGGACCGCATGGACCGGATGGAACAGTTCGCCCAGGCCGATGCTGCCAATTATGCTCCCGCAGAGTACCTGAAGGACCTGCACGGCATGATCTTCTCCGAGCTGGAGAAGGGCGGCAAGGTAGACAGCTATCGCCGGTATCTCCAGACCCGCTTTGTGACGGTGGCCGTAGATGTCCTGGGTAGCGCCCGTGCCAAGAATTCTACCAGCGCAGCTCTTCTCAAGGGAGAACTCCTCTCCATCCAGAAGAAGGCCGCCAAGGCCAAGAGTTCAGACCTGGCAACGCAAGCCCACTGGCAATCCATAGCCCAGCAGATTGCCAAGGCAATGGAGTAGGGGGGGGCGCAGGCCGGCCGTTGAACCGTCACAGGTCGGCCGACTGGAACCTCCCGTAACGAACTTTTGCCGTTTTTTTCGTAACGCCAGGACCCGAGGATCCTGGCGTTACGAGGTTTTGCCCGAAAGTTCGTTATGAGAGGTTCCAAAAAATAGAATCAGGGTATGATGCTACCGTTTCAGACGCACATAGATGCTAAGCGGCAGCACCTTGCCGAAGGAGTCGTTGAATGCCAGTTCTCCGGAAGTCATGTCCCTGAACTGGCCCTTGAAGGCCTCCTTGACCACGGTCTCTCCCAGAGCGGCGCTGTAGCCGTTGGAGTATAGGTTCAGGACCATGAAGGAATCCCGTTCGTTCAGGATGGCGGCTACGTTTTGCAGCAGGCCGAAGAGGAGCTCGTCCAGCTTCCACTTCTCGCCGTCGGGTCCGTGCCCATAGGCCGGCGGATCCAGGATGATGCCGTCGTACTTGTTGCCGCGCTTGGCTTCGCGTTTGGCGAATTTGAGGGCGTCTTCCACCACCCAGCGAACACCGTCCAGGCCACTGTGCTCCATATTCTCGCGGGCCCAGGTGACAACCTGGCGCACGGAATCCAGGTGGGTGACATCGGCCCCGGCGCACTTGGCGGCGAGGGAGGCGGCACCCGTATAGGCGAAGAGGTTCAGCACCTTGGGGGCGGGCAGACCGTTGGCCTGATGGATGCGGGCCAGGCGGGACGTCTCCTTATAGATGAATTCCCAGTTGGGGGCCTGTTCGGGGAACACGCCCACGTGCTTGAAGGAGGTGAGGCCCAGCCGAAGGGCGATGTGGAGGTCGCTGGCGGCGTGCGTCTCGGGGTCGGGTTCTCCGTTGTAGGAAATGCTCCACTGGTCGTCCATCTTCTTGGACTTGTTCCAGGTGCCGCTGTCCTCCTTGCCGGCCTTGCCGAAGCCCGCACCGGGCTGGAAGGTCACGTGCAGCAGGCGTTTCCAATCGGCCTCGGGCATGGACGGCGTCCACAGGGCCTTGGGTTCGGGCCTGCGCAGCACGTACTTGCCGAAACGCTCCAGCTTTTCTCCGTTGCCGGAGTCCAGGAGCTCATAATCTTTCCAGTATTTTGCAGGGAATTCTATTGCCATAGGATTACAGATTCAGGGTTTTCAGGAGAACCTCTTCCATCACCTTGTAACCGGCCAGGTTGGGGTGAACGGCGTCGGTCTCGAATTCGGGCTGCAGGGCGCCGTCCGGGGTTTGCATGGCACCATGATAGTCTACCAGCGTGATGCCATGCTCGGCGGCATAGGCGGTGATGAGGGCGTTGAGTTTCTCAATGAGGGGACGGGGGTCTCCCACCCGCTTGCGCCAGCGGATTTCCCGGGCGGGCAGCACGGTGCACATGACGGGCTTGATACCGTTTGCCTGGGCCAGTTCCACCAGGGAAACCAGATTTCCGAAAGTATGTTCTACGCTGATATAGCCGTTGTTGCGGGCAATGTCGTTGATGCCCGCCAGGATAACCACGTATTCCGGCTTCAGGTCAATGACGTCGGGACGGAAGCGGGAGAGCATCTGCATGGTGGTCTGGCCACTGATACCGCGGCCGACAAAACCGTGTGCATCCAGCCAGGCAGCGTCGTTGCGAACCCAGTTGCGGGTGATGGAATCGCCGAAGAGGACAGCCTTGGGACGGGTGGTGAGTTGGGCGTTCTGCTTCTCATAATAGTCGAAGCGGGACCAGTCGCTGTCCGTTTTCTGCCAAGGTTCCGGCTCCTGCCGGATGACGGCAGCCCAGCCGCCGCCGGGGGCCATCTTCACCGTTATCTTGCCATCGGCCGGGAATGCCCCATATTCCTGTTTGAAGTCCCTGGCGGCGCGATGTGCATTGGCGCCGTCGCGGAAACTTTCCATGATAGGCTTACCGCCGATGAAGGACAGGTCCAGCGTCATCTCGCGGGCGTTCCAGTCCGTGATGGCACCCACGTACCAGGTGTCGCCCTTGCGACGGGCCATGGCCACGTACTCCCCTGCCTTGCCGTCCAGGGCAACGGTCTCATCCCACACCGTGGGAATCTTGGCGATGAACTGCAGGCACTCCGGTTCCTTCATATAATTGGAAGGGGAATCGCAGAGCATGGTGAGCGGGGCGTCGAAGATGACGTATTCGGCCAGCTGGCGGCAGCGGGTGCCCTGGCTCATGGCCTCGGAGCTCACGTAGCGGAAGTTGCGCTGAGTGGCATTGCGCATGGCGCCCTGGGTATAGTCGCAGGGACCGGCCACCAGACGCACATAGGGAATGCTTACCTCGTAAGTGACCAGATCGATCTGGAAGGCTTTCTGGCCCTTGACATTCTCCAGGCCGTAAACGCCTTCGAAATTCACCACATTGGGCCAGGTGCGCTGCAGGCCTGCGGGCTTGAAGGCTCCGTGGAAATCGATCATCAGGTGGTAACGCGCGGCGGTTTCGGCCGTGCGGCGGTAGAAGTCCACCATGGGTTGGTCGTCACGGTCCATGAAGTCTACCTTGAAGCCCTTCACGCCCATGGCCGAGTATTCCCGGCAGGCGCGTTCCATGTCGCGTTCAAAGGCCCAGTAGCCCGCCCAGAGGATGAGGCCCACGCCTTTCTCCTGGGCATACTTGCACAGCATGGGAAGGTCAATCTCCGGGATAACCTGGAAAAGATCGGCCTGCTTGTTCACGGCCCAGCCTTCGTCCAGGATCACGTATTCGATGCCGTTCTTGGCGGCAAAATCGATGTAATACTTATAGGTGTCGTTGTTCACGCCGGCCTCGAAATCGGGGCCGTAGATGTTCCAGGCGTTCCACCAGTCCCAGGCCACCTTGCCGGGTTTTACCCAGCTGAAGTCCTGGTCCGGGGCAGGCTCCTTGCCCAGCAGCCAGGGAAGGTCGCAGGTAAGGAGGTCCTTATCCTCTTTGGCCACGATGACGATGCGCCAGGGGAAAGCCTCGGCGGCATCGGCCCGGGCAATGTAATTCTCACGGCTCTTCACAAGCCCCTGCAGCATGTTATGGCCGCCCTGCTCGATTTCCTTGGGATAGGGGGCGAAGACGGCTTCCAGGGAAGCGTCCTTGTCTTCGTTGGACAGGTACATGCCGGGATAATTGAGCAGGTCGCTTTCCGTGATGCACACTTTCATGCCGTTGGGGGCATCCAGGGTTACCGGGAGGAACGCCAGGCGCTCGCTTTCCCACTGACTGATAGCCTGATGCTGATAAGTGGCCTCGAAGGAAGTAAAGAACTGACTCTCAAAGTTTCCGGGTTTACGGGTATAGGCATAGAAAGCCTCGCAGTCCTGCGGGAAACGGAAGGCGGCCTTTTCCGAAGCCACCTGGAACGGGGCCTTGCGGGCTGCTACAAAACGGTAGGCGGCGCCGGCGTCATAGGCGCGGAATACCACGCTGTATCCCTTGCAGGAAAGGGTAATCTCGTTGTAGGCCTCCGGCACCTGCTGCTGGCGGTAGACAGCGGGCTGTACCATCCGGCTCACACTCTTGCGCACAGCCTTCTGCACTTTCATGTTCTGGCCGAAAACGGTTCCGTCTTCCAGCGTCATGGCCAGCGGGGAAGGATCCAGCACCGTTACCCCGTCGCGGGCCACCGACCAGCTGAGCTGCGCTCCGGCGCTGATCTCTACCGTGACGGCTCCTGAAGGGGACTGCACCTTATAAGTTTTATCGGCAGCAAGAAGTGTTCCGGCCACAAAAAGCAGCAGCGCTGCCAAAGATGCCCTGATTTTCATGTGCAAACTGTTTTAGCTATCAAAATTAGCAATAATAAGGCGTATCTCCAAAATTTGATTTGTCACCGATTATGGTTAAATTTGCAGGCTGGAAATTTAACAAACACTCCATAATCATTATGCAACAATTCATTGACAAGTACAATTTCGCCGACAAGAAAGCCATCGTGCGAGTAGACTTCAACGTTCCGCTCAATGAGAACTTCGAAATCACCGACGACACCCGCATCGTCCGTGCCATGCCCACCCTCAAGAAGGTGCTGGCCGAGGGCGGTTCCCTCATCATCATGAGCCACCTGGGCCGTCCCAAGAAGGTAGATCCCAAGTTCTCCCTCAAGCACATCGTGGCCCGCGTAAGCGAATGCCTGGGCGTTCCCGTCCAGTTTGCCGACGACTGCCAGAAGGCTAAGGCCCAGGCCGATGCCCTGAAGCCCGGTGAGGTCCTCCTGCTGGAAAACCTGCGTTTCTATGCCGAGGAAGAAGGTAAGCCCCGCGGCCTGGCCGAGGATGCTTCCGAAGAGGAAAAGAAAGCCGCCAAGGCTGCCGTGAAGGCCTCCCAGAAGGAGTTCGTGAAAACCCTCGCCAGCTATGCCGACTGCTACATCAACGACGCTTTCGGTACCGCTCACCGCGCCCACGCTTCCACCGCCCTCATCGCCGAGTACTTCCCCAATGACAAGATGTTCGGCTACCTGATGGAAGGCGAAATCAAGGCCATCGACAACGTTCTCAAGAATGCCCAGCGTCCCCTCACCGCTATCATCGGCGGTTCCAAGGTAAGCTCCAAGCTCGCCGTTCTCAAGAACCTGGTTGGCAAGGTGGACAACCTGATCATCGGCGGCGGTATGGGTTACACCTTCATCAAGGCCCAGGGCGGCAAGATCGGCCTGTCCCTGCACGAGGATGAACTCATTCCCGACGCTCTCGAGATCCTGGCCACCGCCAAGGAGAAAGGCGTGAACGTATCTCTGTCTGTCCAGACCGTTGCCGGTCAGGCTTTCGACAACGATACGCCCCGCAAGATCTTCGACACCAACAACATCGATGACGCATGGGAAGGCATGGATGCCGCTCCCGCCACGCTGGAGAACTGGAAGAAGATCATCATGAACTCCAAGACCATCCTCTGGAACGGTCCCGTGGGTGTCTTCGAGCTGCCCAACTTCGCCAAGGGTACCCTCCAGATCGCCGAAGACCTGGCCGAGGCCACCAAGAACGGCGCCTACACCCTGGTTGGTGGCGGCGACTCCGTGGCTGCTGTTACCCAGATGGGTTACGCCGACAAAGTGAGCTATGTCTCCACCGGCGGCGGCGCCATGCTGGAAGCCATCGAAGGCAAGATCCTCCCCGGCATCGCTGCCATCCAGGACTAAACGTCTTTATTTGATGTTAATGGGCCATCGTTTTCGGTGGCCCATTTTTTTGGAACCTCCCATAACGAACTTTCGGGCAAAACCTCGTAACGCCAGGATCCTCGGGTCCTGGCGTTACGAAAAAAACGGCAAAAGTTCGTTACGGGAGGTTCCAACCGGTCGGCCTGCGACGTTTCGACGGCTCACCTGCGACGAAGCCTTACTTTACCGGATGGGCGTAGTGGGTTTGGGCCTTGGGGCCGGCGGGTTTGCCGGGCTGCGGCGGCGTGGCGCGGGCCGGGAGTTTTTTCACGAAGGCATAGACCAGAAAGCCGATGCCCAGCAGGATGAAGGGGATGCTCAGGAGCTGGCCCATATTGAGGGCCATATTGGCTTCGAACTCCACTTGGTCATTCTTCACGAACTCGATGAGGAAGCGGGCGCCGAAGCAGCCGATCAGGAAAATGCCCACGAACGTGCCCCGGTAGGTTTTGTCCAGGCGTTTCCAGTACAGGAACATCAGCAGGATGCCCAGCAGCAGATAGGCCGATGCTTCATACAGCTGCGTGGGGTGACAGGGAACGGTTTCTCCGTTGCGCTGGAAGACAAAGCCCCAGGGAAGGTCGGTTGGTGCGCCGTAAATCTCCGAATTAAACAGGTTGCCCAGGCGGATGAAGCAGGCGGCGAACGCTACGGGAATGACCAGATGGTCCAGGGTCCAGACAAAGTCGAAGCCGCTGGTTTTTCCATACTTGGCGGAATACCACCAGATACCCAGCAGCAGGGCGATGGTGCCGCCGTGGCTGGCCAGGCCGCCCTTCCAGGGCATAAAGATTTCCCAGAAACCGGCCCAGCTGCCGAAGTAATAGTCCGGCTGATAAAAGAGGCAGTGCCCCAGCCGGGCGCCCACGATGGTGCAGATGAGCAGCATATACAGCATAGGGTCCAGCAGTTTCTCGGGGATTCCTTCCCGCCGGAAGAAACTGCGCATAATGTACCACCCCAGGATGAAGCCGCTGACGAAAAGCAGCGAGTACCATCTTAATTCGAACCCGCCGATGTGCAAAATGGCCGGGTCTATGTTCCAGTTGACCGTCAATAATTCCATAGCAAATGCAAAGATAGTAAAGAGATATGAAAAATGAAATGCCTTTATGACTGGCGCGTTTTTTGTAGTAAACCCGCGGCTTATATTAGTTGGTTATATGAAGTTTAAGAACGTTTTCATCGCGCTCGCGTTGCTGGTACCCTCAGTTGCGTGGGCGCAGTTTAATGGAGAAGCCCGTCCGGAAGGAGACAGCACGCTGGTGCTAAGCCTGGACGACGCCTTAAAGATAGCCCTCTCGGAAAATACGTCCGTCAAGGTGGCCGATATGGAAATCCAGCGCACCAAGTATGCGCAAAAGGGATCCTACGGCCAGCTTTTCCCGCAGATCAGCGCATCGGGGGCTTACAATTACGCAATCATTAAACAGAAGGTTTACTTCGGCTCCGATTCCGACGACAGTGGCTCTTCCTCGGGAGGCGGCATGTCGGCCATGTATTCATCCATGCTGGAACCCATCATGTACTACATCCAGCAACTGTACACGGCCACCGGCACGCCCTTCATCCCTTATGTGGCACCCGTGAAACCCGATGAGGAATCCTCCGGAGACGGCGCCATCGAGATGGGCCGTACCAACCAGGTAACCGCCAGTCTCAGCGCCAGCATGCCGCTGGTGAACTTCCAGTTGTGGGAAAGCCTGCGCATTACCGGTGACCAGGTAGAGAATGCCGTCGAGCAAGCCCGTGAATCCCGGCTGGGTACGGTGGCCAGCGTAAAGCAGGCCTATTATGCCGTGCTCATGGCCAAGGCCTCCTACGATGTGTATAACGCCGTATACGAGAACGCGGTGCAGAACTACAAGTTCACCGAAAGCCGCTACAAGGTGCAGAAAGCTTCCGAGCTGGAAATGGCCCGGGCCCAGAGCACCCTGGCCGCCGCCGTTCCTAACGTGTACAACGCCGAGAATAACATTTTCCTGTCTCTGTGGCAGCTCAAGGCTGTCATGGGCCTGGACCTGGACCGTCCCATCGACGTGCAGGGTAAGCTGGAAGACTATGCCCAGCACATGTTCTACGACCTGAACGAAGGCGCCGAGGCTTCCCTGGACCGCAATACCCAGCTGCGTCAGCTGGCCAACCAGGCCGAGATGCTGGCCAAGCAGATCCGCATGCAGCAGTATGCCTACATTCCCAGCCTGTCCATGTCGCTCAGCTTTAACTACTATACCCAGAGCGACAAGTTCAACCTGAGCCAGTGGAAATGGCTGCCTTCCAGCACCCTGGTCTTCTCCCTGAACATCCCCATCTTCTCGGGCGGCCAGCGCTACCACGCCATCAAGCAGACGCGCGTGCAGGCCAGCGAACTGGCCCTCCAGCGGGAGAACACCGAGCGTCAGCTTCGCATCGGCATCCGTCAAAGCCTGTCCACCATGGATACGGCCATGAAGACGTACGAAGCCGCCAGCCAGGCCCTGGGCAGCGCCGAAAAAGCCTATGACATTGCTTCCAAGAGCTATCAGGTGGGCAAGAGCACGCTCACAGACCTGAACAACACGGAACTCACCCTTACGCAGACCCGTTTGCAGGCTGCCCAGGCCGTGTACAGTTTCATTGTGGCCAAGGCCGGTCTGGAACAGACCCTGGGCTACGATTTCACCGAAGAAAATTAAAAGATATATGAAATACAGATTCATCCTCATTGCCGCACTGGCCCTGGCTGCCGTGTCCTGCGGCAGCAATAATTCCAAAAGCGCCGGTGCCGCTCCCGCAGCCACCACGCCCAACGTGGAAGTAACCACGGCCGTTGCCCGCGACGTTCCCCAGGAGAATGTTTATTCTTCTACCGTCATGGCCTATGCCGTGAACAATATCATGCCCCAGCAGGGCGGCCGCATCCGCAAGATCAACGTGGAAGTGGGGGATTATGTCCAGCAGGGACAGATCCTGGCCGAGATGGACCGCACGCAGCTGGAACAGCTGGAACTCCAGGTCCAGAACGACGAACAGGAGTACGAGCGCATCAAGAGCCTGTACGCCGAGGGCGGTATTTCCCAGAGTGACTTCGAGACCGCAGAACTTGGCTACAAAGTGCGCCGGACCAATTACGAGAACGTGAAGGAAAACACCGTTCTGCGCAGCCCCATCAGCGGTTTTATTACCGTCCGTAACTTCGACCGCGGAGACATGTTCTCCATGAGCGCCCCCCTGTTTGTGGTGCATCAGGTGGTTCCCGTGAAACTGCTTGTCGGTATCTCCGAAAGCGAATACACCAAGGTGAAGAAGGGTGACACCGTCCAGATTACCGTGGATGCCATCCCCGGCCGCGTGTTCACCGGCAAGGTAGAGCGCCTGTATCCCATCGTGGACTCGGCCACCCATACCATCAAGGTAGAGGTGAACGTTCCCAACAAGGATAAAGCGCTGCTTCCCGGCATGTATGCCCGTGCCACCGTTAACTTCGGCAATCAGCGTCACGTGGTGGTCCCCGACCAGGCTCTGGTTCGCATGGAAGGTACCGGCCAGCGTTTTGTCTATGTGCTCAACGCCGACAATACGGTGAGTTTCGTGCCCGTGACCCCGGGCCGTCACATCGGCTCTGAATACGAGATCATCGAAGGCCTCGCCGACGGTGCCAAGGTTGTGGTGAAAGGCCAGTCCACCCTGAAGGACGGCGTAAGCGTGAACGTGCTTAACAAGTAGCCAGCCATGAGCATTTACAGAACAGCCGTCAACAAACCCGTCACCACGGGCCTGGTGTTCCTGGCATTTGCCATCCTGGGTGTATTCTCCCTGGTGCAGTTGCCGGTGGACAACTTCCCGGATATTGAATCCAATACCATTATGGTCATGAGTTCTTATCCCGGGGCCAGCGCCGAAGACGTGGAGACCAACCTTACCAAGTTGCTGGAGAACTCCCTGAACTCGGTGGCCAACCTGAAGGACGTGAGCTCGTCTTCCCGCGAGAACATATCCATGCTCACCCTGGAATTCCAGTACGGTACCGACATCGAAGTAGCAACCAACGACGTCCGCGACAAGTTGGATATGATTAAGTCGTCCCTCCCGGACGGCGCCTCCAACCCTACCATCTTCAAGTTCAGCGCCGACGACATGCCCATCATGATCCTGGCCTGCACGGCCAGTCAGAGCGTGAGCGCGCTGGACAAGATTCTGGACGACCGCGTGGCCACTCCGCTGGCCCGTGTGTCCGGCGTGGGTACCGTCTCGGTGAGCGGTGCTCCCAACCGTGAGATCAAGATCTACTGCGACCCTGCCAAGCTGGAAGCCTATGGCCTCAGCATCACTTCGCTGTCCAACATCATTGCCGCCGAGAACCGCAACATGCCCTCCGGCAGCATTGACATCGGCTCAAATACCTATTCCCTCCGTATCAAGAAGGAATTTGCCGATCCTGGCGAACTGCTGGATATCGTGGTGGGCAACCGGAACGGTTCGGCCGTATATCTGCGGGATGTAGCCCGCGTAGAGGATGGCCTGGAAGAAAAGTCCCAGGAGTCCTATACCAACGGCACCCGCGGCGCCCAGATTATTATCCAGAAGCAGTCCGGCTACAATACGGTGAACGTGATCAAGCAGGTGAAGAAGACTTTGGCTACGCTGGAGCACAACCTGCCGTCCGACATCAAGATCACCACGGTCGTAGACTCCTCCGACAACATCCTGAATACCATCAACTCCCTGCTGGAGACCATCCTCATCACCTTCCTGGTGGTGATGCTGGTGGTGTTCCTCTTCCTGGGCCGTCTCAAGGGTACGCTCATCGTGGTGCTGTCCATCCCCGTGGCCCTGCTGGCTTCGCTCATGTATCTGTTCTTCACGGGTAACACCCTGAACATCATTTCCATGAGCGCCCTGTCCATCGCTATCGGTATGGTGGTGGACGATGCTATCGTGGTACTGGAGAACGTGACTTCCCACCTGGAAAGGGGAGAGAAACCCAAGGAGGCTGCCGTACACGGCACGGCCGAGGTAGGTATCTCCGTTATCGCTTCCACGCTCACCATGCTGTGCGTGTTCCTGCCCCTGACCATGATCAACGGTATGACGGGTATCATGTTCCGTCAGCTGGGTTGGATCGTGAGCATCATCATGATCGTGTCCACCACGGCCGCCCTTACCCTGGTGCCCATGCTGTGCTCCGTTCTCATGAACAACAAGCCCACCACCAACAAGTTCTACACGGTGGTGTTCCGTCCGGTGAACAAGGCCCTGGATGGCCTGTCTGCCGGTTACAGCCGTATGATTGCCTGGTGTATGAGCCATAAGAAGTGGATCCTGGCCGGTGCCGTGGTCATCTTCGCCGCCGTGATGGCAATCTACTATCCGAAGATGAAGACGGAATTCTTCCCGACGCAGGACCAGGGCCGTGTTACCATTTCGGCCGAACTGCCCATTGGTACGGCGCAGGACGTCACCCGAGTGGTGGCTGCCGAGATTTACACCCAGATCTGCGAGGACGTGCCCGAGATCAAGGTGCTCAGCTACAACTTCGGCCAGGCCGATTCCGAGAACACCTGGGCCAACATGCGTTCCAACGGTACGTACATCATCTCGTTCAATATCAACGTGCATACGGCCACCGAGCGTAAGGCGCTGGCCCGCGAGAAGGGCATTCCCTTCCGTTCCACGTCCGAGATTGCCGATGTCATCCGCGCCGACCTCCGCATGTTCCCGGAACTGAAGAAGTTCAACGTGACCGAAGGCGGCATGGGCATGGGCGGTGCTTCGCGCGTGATCCTGGAAATCTACGGTTACGACTTCGAGGAAACCGAGCAGGCAGCCAAGGTGTACCGCGAGAAGATGATGGCCAGCGGCAAGTTCACGCAGGTGATCCTGGGCCGCGACGACTACACGCCCGAGTACGAGGTAGACTTCGACCGTGAGAAACTGGCCCTGAACGGCCTCACCTCCACTACGGCCGCCGCTGCCGTATCGGCCGCCATGAGCGGTTCGGTAAGCTCGTTCTACCGCGAGGACGGTGAAGAATACAATATCCGCGTGCGTTACGCTCCCGAGTTCCGTCAGAGCATGGACGACATTGCCAATATCATTGTCTACAATGCCGCCGGACAGGGAATCAAGGTGCGCGACCTGGGCCGCATCGTAGAGTCCAAGGTGCCGCCTACCATCCAGCGCAAGAACCGCGAGCGTTATATTTCGGCCACGGGTATGGTGGCCCGCGGAACCGCTCTTTCAGAGGCCGTCGAAGTCATCGATGAAATGATGGCGGAGCAGCCGCTGCCGGCCGAACTTTCCTATGCCATCGCCGGTGACTACGAGGAACAGCAGGAAATGTTCGGTTCCCTGCTCCTTCTGGTAGCGCTTATCATCATCCTGGTGTACATGGTGATGGCTTCTCAGTTCGAGAGCTTCATGGGCCCCTTCGTGATCATGTTCTCCATCCCGTTCGCCTTTACTGGCGTGGCCCTGGGTAACCTGATCAACGACATGGCCATTGGTATGATGGCCATGGTGGGTATCATCATCCTGCTGGGTATCGTGGTTAAGAACGGTATTGTGCTTATCGATTACACCATCCTGTTGCAGGAGCGCGGCAAGAGCGTGCGCGAGGCTACGGTCACGGCCGCCAGGAGCCGTCTGCGTCCTATCCTCATGACCACCCTCACCACCGTGCTGGGTATGCTGCCCATGGCCCTGGGTACCGGAGAAGGTTCCGAAATGTGGCGCGGCCTGGGTATCACCGTGGCCTGGGGTCTGTCTGTCTCGACCCTCATTACCCTGGTCCTCATCCCGGTCCTGTACTGCGGTTTCACCGAGCACCGTGAAAAACGTAAAGCCAAAAAGGTATGAAAGCAATATTCGTAGCATATAACCAGGCTTACAATCAGGAGATTGTAGAGCTGCTGGAAGGTTTGGGCCAACGGGGTTATACCGTTTGGGAAGAGGTTGGCGGCCGCGGTTCCGTAGACGGAGAACCGCATCTGGGCAACCATGCCTGGCCCACCCAGAACCACGCCCTGTTCACGGTGGTGGAGGACGAAAAAGTCTCCGCCATCATGAATCACCTGCGCGACACCGACGCCGCCAACAAGGACCTGGGCCTTCGCGCCTATGTCCTCCCGGTAGAGGACGCGTTGTAGCCGATTCCGGTTCCCGGCCCGATCGACCCGGGCCTCTCAGCCTCGTCTGGGCACAAAAAGGCCTGTTTCTGTGCCCGCGTGCTCGTTTTTCGGGAGAAAGGGGTACCGGGAACACGGATTTTTGGCGGTCGCACTCGGTGGAAGGCCCTTGCCGGGCTAATGTTCGTTCTCCCTTTTTCCAAAAATCCTAACGTTCCCGGCACCCCTTCCTCCCGGAAAACCCTAGCCGCGTTGACGCGAAAATGCCATTCTGTGCGTTCTGGCTGTCAACGCGGCAGCGTTTTTGCCCGTTTGGGCCGATTTTGCTGCCGCGTCGACGGGAAATCGGCCTCCTGTGCATTCTGTTTGTCAACGCGGTCTGCGACCTAGCGATTGCCTTTGGCACGGTTGTGGGTTTTGCAGAGCATCTGGCAGTTGGAGATGTCGGTAGAACCGCCTTTAGACCAGGCGGTAACGTGATCGGCATCCATGTCGGCCAGGTCCCAGATTTTGGTATGGTTGGCATCGTGACCGACGGCGCATAACGGGCAATTCGATTCACCTTTTTGCTTTGCCGCGAGGGTCTGTTTGGCGTAGACTGCTTTCTTTGTGGGGTCGTCAAAGACTCGTACGTTGAGGAGTTTCGTATTCTGGCAGCCGTCCAGGATGTACTCATAAATCCCTTTCTTATCCTTTACATAGAAGCTCTCGTAGAGTTCCCGTACCGTATGGGCCACGATGGCCGGATCGTATGCGGTTTTGTGGAAGCGTTCGTAGAGGTCGCCCCACTTGAGACCGCACATTTCTTTTTCCGGCGTAATATCAAACACCGATGTGATCCAGTCGATGACGGAAGTGAAGTAGGCCTTGAGTTCAGTGATGTCGTTGTCATAACGGTGTGCGGCCATGTATTCTTCCACATGGCCTTTGCTGACCCAGTCCAGGGCGGCTGCCAGGTAGTCCTGCCGTTTGGCGGTCCCGGGGATGAAGCAACTCCACTTGTTGATATTGGTGTTGTTGGAGTTGGAGAACTCCTCCTTCGCCTTGGAAACGAAGGGGCCACTATAGACGGCGTTCAGGGTTTCCTGGTTGTTGAGGGGAATGCCGACGATATTGATGGTCCGGAACCAGTCTTTGATTTCCTTCTCGGTTCCCTCGCAGACATAAATCAGGAGCTTGGTGTTCAAGAACTTCTCCTGCTCGTCCGGGTTCAGAGCGCTGAAATACCAGGGACGGCCGTCTGTATCAATCCAGGCAAACTTTTCGGTAATGAACCGGCCCAGCGAGGTAATGCGCTGCTGGCCGTCCAGCACCTCGTACCGGTCTTCGCCCACTTTGGAGAAGTAGATAAGGCCGAGTGGATAGCCATTCCGAACAGACTGAATCACGTCCACTTCCTTCTTTCCGCCGTTTTCGGCATAGAGGTAGTGCCGCTGGAATTCAGGCTGGATAGTGAGACGTCCCGAAAGGCCGTACAGGCCCTTTCCTTCGTATTCGTTATACTGGAATCCCTTGCAGATATCGCCGATGGTCCATTCGGTTACAAGTCGTGCTATCATTTTCTCATGCTTATTTACGACTGACAGGCATAGGCTTCGGACCGGTACGGACCTTCGGTCCTATCCCTCCCACGCCTTCGGCGCGGGCCCATCCCGTTCACGAAGCCATGGGCGGCTACGCCGTCCGAAGCCTATGCCTGACAGTCTTATTCATTGTTTTTTGCGGATTAGTATTCTATTGTAAAGCCATTTTCCGTTAAGATATGGTGCTTCGTGTGGTATTCCTTTGGGTGTTTTTCCATGAGAGGCCATATAATCCACTATCTCAAATTGTTCCGGGCAATACTTGTCCAAAAAGGATACTGGAACTCCCATCTCTCCATCGTAATCTGATGGGATAGCATCAGTATAAGAGACCTCAATTGCTTTGTAATTATCATACACCGGATAGCCGCGTTCGCAGATGTCTTTATGTTTGCTAAAACGCTGGTTCTCTTTCATTGACATAAGTCGCAAAGGCTGGTGTCTTCGACCATGATCCAGGTTAGTATACCAACAAGAGTTCCCTAAGCGCGTGTAATCTCCAACATAGCCAAGTTTCTCTGCTTTTGCTTTATCGCTGGGATTAACTTCCGTTCCCTTTGGAACGCCAAAAACCATATCGGAAACAAAGCCGGTTGCTCCTAACCAGATTTTGTTATTCTTTATTAGAGGGAAGACTTCCATGTACGTAATAGCGTTCATGTTTCCAATAAGAAGGCATTGTTTTGAGGCATCCATTATCCACGCGACAAACTCTCTAAATAGTGAAAACGGTGGATTGGTGACGATGATATCGGCCTGGTCCCGCAGGGCGCAGACCTCCGGGCTGCGGAAGTCGCCGTCGCCTTCCAGGTAGTGCCATTCCAGGTCGTCGATGTCGATGCGGCCGCTGCCGTTGGTGTCGCGGGTTAGTTCGAAGATCTTGCCTTTGATGCGGGTTTTGTCGATGTCGAACAGGGGACTCTCCGTCTCGAACAGGGTGGGCTCGTAGTCCTTGTACTTCTTGCTTTCCACCGCGTAGGATGTACTGATAAGCCGTTTCAAACCCAACCGTTCAAAGTTTTGGGCAAAGAAGCGGGTGAAGTTTGACCACTCGGGGTCGTCACAGGGCAATAGGACCGTCTTGTCACGGAAAGTGTCCGGGTTGTACTCCAGGTATGCGTTCACTTCTTTCTGGATGTCGGCATACTGGGTGTAAAACTCGTCATTCTTGGCAGCCTTAGCGGCGCCAAGATTGCTGTTTTTGGCCATAAGCTGCGCTCTTACGGCACTTGCGACTTATCTCGGGAGGGCTACAACTAGGGCACAAAAAAGGCATGGACCTTTCTAATCCATGCCCTGAGGCCCTAGGAAGCCCGCAACACTAGATAAGTCCAGCCCACGCCAAAGCGCAGACATTCACTGACTTACCCGGTGCGTTGCATTGAAATTTCCTAGGTTTCAGGGGCAACCGAATAAATAGCAAATGCTAAATTACATATGTCTTTGTCCCCGCGTGGGGACAGTACAAAGATAAAAAGAATTCATGAAACCTCATTTTTTTAGCCGAAAAATCGGCTGATTCTTAAAAACTATTGCCGAAAACGGCTAAAACCACTCTTTCTTTTGACCGATGCTTGGATGTTGGCACGGCGCGACGTATGTTTGCGGAAATGCTCGAATCATGAAGGAGTCTTACCATATCTGTTTCACTTCTCACCAGGAGGTGATGTTCCGCGACGAGGAAGACCACGGCATGATGCTGAACCTGATGGCATTGCGCGCTTTCTCTGCCGATACGGAAATCCTGGTGGATGCCGAAATGTCCACGCACGTGCACCAGAACGTATTCACGGACAGGCCGATGGAATATGCATCGGCCCTTCGCATGTCCTATACGAAGTACTTCAACCGGAAGTACGGGCGCGACGGGCGCATGGGCGAGAAGTACACCTATCTGCTGAAGATTGACGGGCACTACCATCAGATGGTGCTGATGAACTACGTCCTCCGGAACGGACTGCACCACCAGGCCGCCGCCACTGCGCTGGGATACAAGTACTGCACGGCGCGGGAACTGTTCCTGGAAGACATCGGCCTGTCTACCGAATCGGCCGCCCCCTTCTCCCGGCAGGACATCGCATCCTTCCTGCCGCGGCACGCCGAGTTCCCGGACGAGTTCATGATGAGTGCCGACGGTATCTTTCTCCGACGCAGTTTCATGGAACTCCGCCGGGCCGAGCAATACTACGGCACGCCCCGCAACTATCTCTTTCAAATGAACCGTCTGACAGACGAGGACTGGAAGCGGGACCAGGAGCAGGACCGCACCGGCAAGCCCCTCACGCTGGACATGCTGGAGCCCGGTTACGAGAACAGTGTAGAACAGCTTCTCCGCAATGAGACCGGACGCCACTTCAGCCGTACCCGGCTGCAGGATATGGACGTCTGCCGCCTGATTGACCGCGATATCCTCCCCGGATGTGGCGTTTCCTCCGTCTACCAACTGACCGACACACAAAAGCGACGTATCGCCGCCCTGCTCCTGAACGAATTCCGCCTCCCGGAGGCTCAGATCAAGCGCTGCCTTGTGCCGCGTTGACAGCCAGAATGCATAGAATGGCGGTTTCGTGTCAACGTGGCAAGGAAAATGGCCGAAAACGCCGAAAACCTTGCCGCGTTGACGGCTAGAATGCATAGAATGGCGGTTTCGTGTCAACGCGGCAAAAGAGATCCCCGGTCTGGAGCCGGGTTGGACGGGCGGGCGAGGCTGGGTGTGCCAAAACGGACGTGCGGAGCCGAAACATGTGCAGTTTGAAAAAAATGCTTATATTTGCATTGATATACAAGAAAAAAAACTATGGCAAAAGTAGCAACCAACAATACGTTTGACGAGCTTATCCAGAGCGATAAGCTGGTCATTGCAGATTTCTGGGCCACCTGGTGCGGCCCGTGCCGCATGCTCACTCCCATCCTGGACGAGGTAGAGGAGGAGATGTCCGACAAAATCCAGGTAGTGAAGGTGAACGTGGACGACGCCGACGAGGTGGCCGCCCAGTTCCGCATCATGAGCATTCCCACCCTGTTGTTCTTCAAGAACGGCCAGGTTGTGGACAAAACCGTGGGCGCCATGCCCAAGAATGTACTGATTGACAAGATTAACGCGAACTTATAATTAATTAACATTATGAAAAAACTATTGACCGTCATTGTCGTGGCTCTGGCCTCCGTGACCCTGGCTCACGCTCAGTTTGGTATTGTGGCTGGTTACACCTCTTCCACCACCAGACTTAAGGATGCCGCTGCAGAAGTTAAGAGTGCCAACCTCTGGCACGCCGGTGTCGCTTACAAGATCAATATCGGCGCCCTGGCCATCCAGCCTTCCCTTACCTATAATATGAAAGGAACCACCATCGACAATGTACAGTACAGGACCGGTTACATAGAGGCCTCCGCCGGCGTACAGCTGGGTATCGACCTCCTGGTGGCCCGTCCGTTCGTAGTGGCCGAGCCTTTCATCGGTTATCAGGTAACCGGTAACGAAGCCGCCGTCAGGGATATTACCAACAAGCTGGACTGGGGCTTCGGCATTGGTATCGGTGCCGACGTCCTGAAGCACCTGCAGCTGCGCGTAGAATGGTTCAAGAACCTGGGCGCTCTGGCCAATGCTTCTGGAGAAGCCGCTGTCTCTGCTCTTAAAGACACTAACTATCAGGGTATTAAGATTACTGCCGGCCTGTTCTTCTAATGGACAAAAGAGTCTGTATTTTTTGCGCTGCCAGCGTAAAGATAGACGAAAAGTATAACCAAGCAGCGCGTGAAGTAGTTCGCGCGCTGCATGCGTTAAATTATACCGTAGTCTCCGGCGGCGGAAAAGTGGGCACCATGGGTGCCATTACCCACGAATCGGTGAAAGTTGGCGGCCGGCACGTTGCCGTGCTTCCCCTTTTCATGAAAGGTATGGAGAACCCGGAAATCCGGGAGGTGGAGTGGACCGAGACCATGTCCCAGCGCAAGGACAAGATGCGGGAGAATACCTGCGCGGCCATTGCTCTGCCCGGCGGAATCGGCACTATCGACGAGTTCATCGAGACCCATACGTTGCGCAAAGTGCACCAGTACGAGGGTGAACTCTATGCCCTTAACCTGGACGGATTCTTCGACCCTTACATCGCTTTGCTGGATTATTTCGTAGAGACTGGCGTGCTGGAAGCCGCAGACAGGGACCTGGTACATTTCCCCAGCACCGTAGCCGAACTCATAGCCTGCTTCGATTAAATGGAAGAGATCAAAGCCTATTTGCAACCCGGACTGGACAAGGTGAACGCATTTATCGACAGTGCGCTTTGCAGTGACATCCCGCTCCTGGACCAGACCAACCGCAGCCTGCGGGAGCATCCCGGCAAGATGATGCGACCCATGCTTTCGCTGCTGGTAGCCGGTGCGGCCGGGGTGGCAACCGCTCCTCCGGAAGACACTTACCGCTTTGCCGCAGCCTCCGAACTGCTGCACAACGCCACCCTGCTGCATGACGATGTGGTGGACGGTGCCACCGAGCGCCGCGGCCTCCCCACGGTGGCCTCCATCCTGGGCGGCAGCGCCGCCGTGCTCATCGGCGACTATTGGCTGGAGAAGTGCCTGCGGCTGGTGCTGGGTGCCCGCCGGGAGGCCGACCGCGTGCTCCGGCTGTTTGCCCAGACCATCGGCCACCTCACCGAAGGGGAGCTGCTGCAGATGCAGAAGGCGACATCGGCCGATACTACCCAGGCCGATTACCTGCGCATCGTCTTCGGCAAAACCGCTTCGCTGTTCGAGAGCACGGCCATGTCGGCCGCCATCTCGGTGGGGTCCGACGAAGACATGATCCTGGCCATGGGAGATTATGCCCTGCGCCTGGGCATTGCCTTCCAGATCAAGGACGATATCTTTGACTATCAGGACGATGCAACCCGGATTGGCAAGCCTGTGGGCATCGACCTGCTGGAGCAGAAAATCACCCAGCCGCTGCTATGCGCGCTGGAGAAGGCCGACGAATCCGTGCAGCTGGCCATTCGGGACAAGGTGAAGCATATCCCGGACCACCCCGAGTACGTGGCCGAAGTCACCGCCTTCGTGAAGGAGATGGGCGGCGTGGCCCTGGCTCAGGAAAAGATGGATTCTTATGTGGAAGATGCCATTTCCCGCCTGGCAATCCTTCCGGAATCCAAAGAAAAATCGTATCTTGCAAAACTGGCCCGTTTTGTAGGACAAAGAGAGAAATAAGATGCAAGTGTATGGCAACGAGGAAGTGGTAAACGCCCTTCACCGGATGGTGGAGAGCGGCCATATTCCGCACGCCATGCTGCTGCATCAGGACGACGGCGGCGGGGCTTTCCCCATTGCCATCAACTTCCTGGAAGAGCTGTACGGGGGCAGTCCCCGCGTTCAGAAACTCATCCATCCCGATATCCATTTCGTCTTTCCGGTGGCCGGGGCCGACAAACCCGTGTCGCTGCAGTACATCGCCCCTTTCCGCGAGCTGCTGCTGGAGAATCCCTACTTCTACGAGAACGAACTTTACAGTGCCATCGGCATCGAGGGCAAGCAGAGCAACATCTCCGTGAACGAGGCCCGCAGCATCCTGGACCGCCTGTCGCTAAGTGCGGTGGAAGGCGGCTTTCGCACCGTGGTGATGTACCTGCCCGAAAAGATGAACGTCCAGGCCGCCAACGCCCTCCTCAAGATGATTGAGGAACCGCCCCGTCAGACGCTGTTCCTGCTCATTACCCAGGCGCCCGAGAAAGTGCTGGTCACCATCTCTTCCCGCTGCCTGCACATGCGCGTGCAGCCGCTGTCGCCCGAGGCCGAGGCCGAAGTCCACGCCCGGGAAGCGGTCGGCAATACCGTGCTGGAAGATCTCTTCCACGACCTCCTGGATGCGGTCGTCGCCCGGGACCTCCTGAAGGCCCTGGAAACCGGCGACGCCGTGGCCGACCTCAAGGTGCGGGAGCAGCAGAAGTCCTTCTGCAAGCTGGCCTCCGAGGACCTGCGCCGCATTTTTCTGCTGCAGAAGATGCCCGGCATGGCCCGGCTGCAGCAGGGGACTGAAGCCTGGTACAAGGCATCGGCCCGCCAGCTCAAACCTACCTTCGCCCGCCGGGGCCTGGCCGCCCTGGACCGCGCCCTGCTGCTCATCGAGCGCAACGTTAACCAGAAAATCCTCTTCACCGACCTGGTGAATCAATTATATACCATCCAGAACGTATGATAGACCTATCCAACGAAACCATCCAGTTTGACTGCTTCCGCGGTTGTTCCATCGCCACCGATGAGAAAACCGGAGAGCAGGACATCCGCTACCGGCAGGGTTGCTGCAAGCTGGAGGTATACGATACGCTCAAGGGCATTGCCCAGGAGCAATACAACGACTATTACGAGGTCCGCTTCAAGAACACCCGCAAAGGCATCTACACCAACGCCAGCGGCCAGAGCATCAAGACCGGAGACCTGGTGGTGGTAGAAGCCGCCAGCGGTCACGACTTGGGAATCGTCACCCTGGAAGGCCCCATCGTGGGCCGACAGATGAAGTGCAAGGGTGTGGATCCTTCCAAGCAGGAACTCAAGAAAATCTACCGCAAGGCCCGTCCCTTCGACATCCAGCGCTGGCAGGAAGCCATCGCCCGGGAGCAGGAAACCATGATCCGCGCCCGTGTGCTGGCCAATAACCTGGGCCTGGAGATGAAGATTGGAGACGTGGAGTTCCAGGGAGACGGCACCAAGGCCATCTTCTACTACATTGCCGATGGCCGCGTGGACTTCCGCCAGCTCATCAAGGACTTCGCCGAGGAATTCCACATCCGCGTGGAGATGAAGCAGATCGGCGCCCGTCAGGAGGCCGGCCTCATCGGCGGTCTGGGCGTGTGCGGCCGCGAGCTGTGCTGCGCCAACTACATCACCGAGTTCAAGTCCATTACCACATCGGCCGCCCGTACGCAGGACCTTTCCCTGAATCCGCAGAAACTGGCCGGCCAGTGCGGCAAGCTCAAGTGCTGCCTCAATTACGAGGTAGAGGCCTACCTGGACGCCCATTCCCGTATCCCGCGCGTGGCCGAACCCCTGGACTTCCAGGACGGACAGGCGTGGCTGGTCAAGACCGACATCCTGGCCGAAACCCTCTACTTCTCCTACGAAAAGGGCTCCCTCACCCAGATTTTCCCCCTGTCGGCCCGTGAAGTCCGGGAGATCCAGGCCATGAACCGCCGGGGCGAAAAGCCCGCTACGCTGCGTCAGGAAGAGGTATCGGCCCCCGAATTCATCACCGCCGTGGGAGACGACGCCATCAACCGCTTCGACCCCGAAAAGAAGAAGCGCCGCAAGAACCGCGGCCGCAACCGCAACAAGAAAAAAGAGGCCTAGTTTACAGTGAAGAATCTCCTGCCTTTCCTCGTCCTTCTGCTGGCTTTCTCCTGCCATCGGCCGGCATCCACGGAACAGTTCGTCCGGGGCAGCGGCCCCTATACCTTCGCCGTGGATATGAGCGACAGCACCTGCACCTACGACTTCGACCTGTACACCCGGATCGACGCCCGCGAATATCCCGCCCGGATGCAGCTGGACATGGCCTGGAAGGCCCCAAACGATTCGGTCTTCACCGAAACCGTGTATCTGCCGGTCGACGGCGGTTCCTCCTTCTTCTCGCACGAAGCCTACGCCCCCTACCGGGCCGAAGTAGTCCCTGCCTGGCACGGCGCCTGGACCGTGACCGTGAGCGTTCCCAACCCGCCTGAAGGACTCCGGGGGATGGGACTGGTAACCCGATATCAAAGCCTATGGGACACGGAAAATTAAAGAAGTTCGCCGAAAACGAGACGTTCGCCTGCCTTTTGCAGCCCGATGCCTCGCAGGTGCTTAACAAGGAGCCCGGGAGCAAGGAACTTCGGCTGAACGACCATGCCATTAAGGGCCGATGGGGAGAGGAGATGTTCCATAACGGCAATCCCATAGTTCTGGAACTGGGATGCGGCAAGGGAGATTATACCATTGCCCTGGCTCAGCGCCATCCCGAGATTAACTACATCGGTGTCGATATCAAGGGCGCCCGCCTGTGGAAAGGGGCTAAGTATGCCACCGAAAATGCCCTGCCCAACGTGGCATTCCTGCGCACACGCATCGAATTCATCGATGCTTTCTTCGGCCCCGGCGAAGTGAGCGAGGTTTGGCTCACCTTCTCGGACCCCCAGTTACGCGGCAGCGAAAACGCCCGCCTTTCTTCGCCCCTGTTCCTGGAACGTTACCGTAAATTCCTGAAACCCAACGGAATCATCCATCTCAAAACCGACTCCCGCTATCTCTACGAATACACCAAAGCAGTTGTAGAGGTCAATGATTTGGAGGTTGTCGTTTCTGAAACTGATGTATATGCTAACAGGCAGCGGGTTCCGAATGAAGTCACAGAAGTACAGACCTTCTACGAGAAAATGTTCCTGGAGATGGGGCTGCCTATTACGTATATGGCTTTTTGTATAGAGCACGAGGGGGCGTATCAGTTTCCGGGGGAGGCTTTCGACCACGAAAAGTGGCTGGAGGCCGAAGGGCCCCGGCGGTCTTTCTCGCACCAACCGTCGAAAAAACAGTAAGTTTTACTAACTTTGTAGAACTATGGGTAAATTAATCTATACGATGGGTGAAGTGGCGCAGGAGCTGGGGGAGAATACCTCGGCTGTGCGTTACTGGAGCAACTATTTCGAACAGTTTGTAAAGCCTCAGCGCAATGCCAAGGGGAACAGGCTGTATCACCCCGAAGACGTGGAGACTCTTAAGCAGATTCAGTACCTGCTCAAGAACCAGGGCCTCACACTGGAGGGTGCCCGTCAGCGTATGTCAGAAGACCGGCGCAGCGTGGAAAAGCGCGTGAAGGTGCTGGGCATGCTCAAGGAAATCCGTGAAGATCTGATTCAAGTCAAAAAAGCGCTCTAAATGAAAGTAGGTGACATTACCGCCGTGCTGGAAGCCTTTGCGCCCCTGCACATTCAGGAAAGCTGGGACAACAGCGGTCTCATCATCGGCAGTCCCGAGGACGAAGTCCACGGCGTGCTGGTGGGTTTCGACTGCACGCGGGCCCTCATTGACGAGGCCGTGGAGAAAGGCTGCGACATGGTGGTAACGCACCATCCGCTCATCTTCAAGGGCGTGCGGCGCATCGACAGCAAGGACCCTGTGGGGGCCGCCATCATGCAGGCCATCCGCAGCGGTGTGGCGGTGTATGCTGCTCACACCACGGCCGACAAAGTCATTGCCGGGGTCAGCGGCGCCATGGCGCGTCGGCTGGAGCTGAAGAACGTGACCATCATGGTCCCCGAGGCCGACGGTACCATCGGCCTGGGCTGCATGGGAGATCTTCCCCGGCCCATGACCGGCCAGGAGGCCCTGCGCTACGTGCAGGAGAAATTCGGCCTCAAGGTTATCAAGAGCTCCAAACCCCTGGAAACGCCCATCACCAAGGTGGCCCTGCTGGGCGGCAGCGGTGGCGGCGAAATCCCTCAGGCACAGGCCAAAGGCGCGCAACTTTACATTACGGCCGACATTTCCTACCACAATTTCTTTACTCCGGAGGGTTTCATGGTCATGGATGTGGGCCATTTTGAGAGCGAAGTAGAGATTGTAGACATTTTCGTTGAGGAAATCCGGAAAAAATTCCCTACCTTTGCAAGCTACAAAAGCAGCGCGCTGGACAGGAGCAATCCGGTCCACTACTTTTTGATGTAAAAATAAATCGATTTATATTTTATGGCAAGTACCAAGAAAACCCCCGCCGCCAAAGTGCAGGCCCCTATCGACAATCATGAGACTTTTGTGTCCCTGCAGAAAAGTTTCGCCGATTCCGATATGCCCGTAGAGGAGAAGCTCAAGACCCTGTACGAGCTTCAGGCCGCGGATTCCGAAATTGACAAAATCATCCAGCTGCGCGGCGAACTGCCCGCCGAGGTAGCCGCCCTGGAAGATGAGATTGCCGGCCTCAAGGAGCGCAGCGCTGGCATCAGCGCCGTCCTGGACCAGTTCAACCGCAACATTGCCGATGCAAAACTGGCCATCGCCGAGCACGAAAGCATTATCGAGAAGTATCAGCGCCAGCTGGAGACCATCTCCAACTCCCGCGAGTACGATTCCCTGAACAAGGAAATCGAGAACCAGGAACTGCTTCGCCAGATTGCCGAAAAGACCATCAACGACACCCGTTACGAGATGGGTGCCAAGAAGTCCGAGCTGGACGAGCTCAAGGACCGTCTGAGCATCCGTCAGGAAGACCTGGCCGCCAAGAAGCAGGAACTGGAGACCATCGTGGAAGAGACCGCCAAGGAAGAGGCCGTGCTGCGTGAGCGCCGCGAGGCCTGCGCCGCCAAGATTGACGCTCGTACCATGAGCGCCTACGAGCGCATCCGCGCCAGTGTGAACAACCACCTGGCCGTTGTGGGCATCTACAACGGTGACTCCTGCGGAGGTTGCTTCAACACCATCACCCCTCAGCGTCGCGTAGAAATCGCTTCCAACAAGAAGCTCATCATCTGCGAGCACTGCGGCCGTATCATCATCAACCCCGATTTCTCTGCCTAGTATTCCATGGCCGAAACCAGCCGTAAAAAACCGCGTTCCCAGGAACCTTTGAACCTGGAAGCCCTGATGGGGAACAAACCCCCTCAGGCTTTGGACGTGGAAGAAGCCGTGCTGGGTGCCATGCTCGTAGAGCCCGCCACCATAGACGAATCTATGGAAGAGCTCTCGGCTTCCTGTTTCTACGATCCCCAGCACCGCATGATCTTCGAGGCCATGTCGCAGCTGGTGAACGAGCACGTGAGCATAGACCTGGTCACCGTGAGCGAAAAACTCCGGGCCCAGGGCAATCTGGAAGCCATCGGCGGCCCCGTGGTGCTGGCCAGCCTGTCGCAGAACATCGGCGCGGCGGCCCACATCGAATACTACATTAAAATCCTCAAGCAGAAGACCATCCAGCGGGATCTGATCACGGCGTCTTACGAGATTCTGAAACAGTCGTTCGACGAGTCCACCAACGTGGACGACCTCATCGACAACGCCCAGACCAAAGTGTTCTCGGCCATTCAGAACAATGTAAAGCGAGACGTTCAGGACATCGGTTCCATCATCAATTCCGTGCTGGACAATCTGCAGGAACTGCAGGGCATCACCGGTCCTTCCGGCGTGCCTTGCGGCTATCCGTCCATCGACCGCGTCACGCAGGGCTGGCAAAAGAGCGACCTCATTATCCTGGCCGCCCGTCCTTCGGTGGGTAAAACCGCCTTCGCCCTGAACATCGCCCGCAATGCGGCGGTAGACGCCAACATGCCGGTGGCCGTGTTCTCCCTGGAAATGAGCGCAGACCAATTGGGCAAGCGTCTCATCACCACCGAGAGCGGTCTGTCCGGAGAAAAGATCAAGGGCGGCGTCAAGCTGGAGCCGTACGAATGGACCCAGCTGGAAGAAACCCTGCGCCGTCTGTCCAAGGCCCCGCTCTACATTGACGATACGCCCGGTATTCCTATCATGGAATTCCGTACCAAGGCCAAGCGCCTGGTAAAACAGAAGGGTGTGCGTCTCATTGTGGTGGACTACCTGCAGCTCATGCAGGGTCCCGTGGAACTGCGCGGCCTGCGAGAACAGGAAGTGGCTGCCATTTCCCGAACCCTCAAGGCCACGGCCAAGGAACTGAACATCCCCATCATCGCCCTGTCGCAGCTGTCCCGTAATGCCGTACAGCGTACGGGCGGCACCGGCAAGCCCCAGTTGAGCGACCTTCGTGAATCGGGTTCCATCGAGCAGGATGCCGATATGGTCATCTTCATCCACCGCCCCGATTTCGTGGGTATGTCCGACAACCCCGAGGACAAGGAAAAAGCCTACATCGTCATAGCCAAGCATCGTAACGGCGAGGTCTGCGACATTGAAATGAAGTACAAGGCCAATCAGGTGAAGTTCGTAGAACCGGACCAGAGCCTGGACGCCTACGCCAGCCGCGGGCCGGTGGCCAGTGCCGCCAACGAGCCATCCGCCGCAGGCACCGATTACAATTTCGACAGCCAGAGTGACTTCTAGGATGCGTCGGCTCTTACTCATAGGATGTACCATGCTGGTTTCCCTGGCGCTTTCGGCCCAGGGAATTCCGCTTTGTAAAGAGGAGCCTTTCCAGGCCGGAGAGCAGGTGTACATGGGCATCATGTACAAGTGGGGCGCCGTGAACACGGAGGTTGCCCAGGCCCGTCTTGTCCTGGAGGGAGTTCCCTACGGCCAGGATTCCGTGCAGGTGTATCACTCCGAGTGCCTGGTGAAGACGGCCCCCTTCTTCGATGTTTTCTACCGGATGCGGGAACATTTCCAGAGCTGGTTCATCCCTCAGGAGCACCGGCCGCTGGAAGCCATCCGGGACACCTACCAGAACTCCTATACTGCCGCCAACCATTATATATATGACTGGGAGGCGGGCATTATCCGGGCCGATGTCGCCTTCAACGGCCAGCCGCCCGTATGGAAAGATATTCCGGTGCAGGGGATGTCGTACGACATCGTCACCCTCATCTACCACCTTCGTTCGCTGGACTGGCGCAAGGCCAGGATGGGGCAATCCGTAGAGGTCCCCTTTGCCATTGACGACGAAGTCTATAAGATTCACGTCACCTACTGGGGTCAGGAAGAGTTTCGCGTGCGCAAGCAGGGCAAGTTCCGTGCGCTGCGTTTTTCCTGCTCGCTGGTGGCCGGTGCCATTTTCGAAGGGAACCAGGAAATGCTGGTGTGGTTTTCGGACGACGACAACCACATGCCCCTGGCGGTGATGGTACCCCTGAAAATGGGAACCATGTGGGCCTGGCTCAAGGGCTGGGAAGGTCTCAAGTTCCCCCTGACAGCTAAGAAATAAATGGAGAGTGTATCACATAAAGGAAAGGTTATCAAGATAACCCCGGAGGTAACCACGGTGGTTCTTCAGCAGCAGAGTGCATGCGGGAGTTGCCACGCCGCGGGCCTGTGCGGCATGGCCGAAGTGGCCGAGAAAGCGGTGGAAGTCCCCACGGACCCCTATGCCACCTATGGCGTGGGAGATGAGGTTGAGGTGCTGCTCAAGGCAACCATGGGCCTGAAAGCCGTGTGGCTGGCCTATTGCATCCCCCTGGTCATCCTGCTGGCCGTGATCCTGAGTCTCATCGGCCTGGGTGTCCAGGAAGCCGTTACCGGCCTTGTGGGCCTGGGTGCCATAGGCATATACTATCTTGTCCTGTACTTGATGAGAGATAAGTTGAGGAACGTATATATTTTTATGATAAAAGGATAAACTATGACAAGTACTATTATTTGGACCATTGCGGTTGTGACCGTTCTCGGCCTGGTGCTTGCGCTGGTTCTCTATCTGGTAGCCCAGAAGTTCAAGGTAGAGGAAGATCCGCGCATCGACGAGGTAGAGAAGGCCATGCCCGGCGCCAATTGCGGCGGCTGCGGTTTCGCCGGCTGCCGTGCCTTTGCCGAGGCTGCCGTGAAGGCTCCTAACCTGGACAACAACTTCTGTCCGGTGGGAGGCAACGACACCATGGCCAAGGTGGCGGCTATCCTGGGGTACGAGGTTAAAGCCAAGGCTCCCGAGGTAGCCGTTATCCGTTGTAACGGTACCTGCGAGGCCCGTCCCCGCGTGAACGATTACGACGGTTACGCCTCCTGCCAGGTTAAAGCCACCCTGTACACCGGTGACACCGGCTGCCCCTTCGGCTGCCTGGGTTGCGGCGACTGCGTGAACGCCTGCCAGTTCGGCGCCCTTTCCATGGATCCCGCTACCGGCCTGCCGGTGGTAGACCAGGAGAAGTGCACCGCCTGCGGCGCCTGCGTCAAGGCCTGCCCGAAGCTCCTGATCGAGCTGCGCCCGAAAGGCCCCCGCGGCATGCGCATGTTCGTGTCCTGCGTGAACAAGGACAAGGGCCCCGTGGCCAAGAAGGCCTGCGCCAACGCCTGCATCGGCTGCGGTATCTGCGCCAAGACCTGCACGCACGACGCCATCGTGGTAGAGAACAACGTGGCCTACATCGACCCTGCCAAGTGCAAGCTGTGCCGCGAGTGCGAGGCCATGTGTCCCACCAACGCTATCCACGGCGTCAACTTCCCGAAACCCCTGGATAAGGATGCCGTCAAGGCCCGAATCAAGGAACGTCAGCAGAAAGCGAAGGAGGAAAAGAAAGATGAGTAAACCTACATTCTCCATGGGTGGCGTACACCCGCACGACAATAAGATTTCCCGGGAGTGCCCCATCCAGCCGCTTCCGATTGCTCCTACCGTGTACATCTCTGTGGCCCAGCACATCGGCGCACCTTCCGTGCCCTGTGTGGCCGTAGGCGACAAAGTGAAGGTGGGTCAGGTGATTGCCGAACCCGGCGGGTTCGTGAGCGCCTTCATCCATTCCTCCGTTTCCGGTACCGTCAAGTCCATCGGCCCGCGTCCCGACCTGGCCGGCCGCCCCTCCACGCACATCGAGATTGCCGTGGAAGGCGATGAATGGCTGGAAGGCATCGACACTACCGATACCCTCATCACCACCTTGCCCGAAGACAACAAGGCTACCATCGAGAAGATCCGCCTGGGCGGCGTGGTAGGTCTGGGCGGTGCTACCTTCCCCACGCACGTGAAACTGTCGCCGCCTCCGGGCTCCAAGTGCGAGCGCGTGATCATCAACGGCTGCGAATGCGAGCCTTACCTCACCTCCGACTTCCGCACCCTGCTGGAGAAGGGCGAACAGGTGGTCGTGGGCGCCGCTATCCTGCGCAAGGTGATGGGAGACGTTCCCTGCACCATCGCCATCGAGGAGAACAAGCCCGAAGCCATCGCCCACATCAAGGACGTCATTGCCAAGCTGGGTTACCAGGGCATCGAGGTCATGTCCATGAAGATGCGTTATCCGCAGGGCGGTGAAAAGCAGCTCATCGACGCTGTGATGCACCGTCAGGTGGGTTCCGGCGCCCTGCCCATCAGCGTAGGTGCCGTGGTCCAGAACGTGGCCACCGCCCTGGCTGTGTACGACGCCGTACAGAAGAACAAGCCCATCGTAGACAACTCGGTCACCGTTACTGGCGAGTGCTTCCCCAAGCAGGCCAACCTGCTGGTGCGCGTAGGCACCCCGCTTTCCTACATCATCGACTATTTGGGAGGTGTACCGGCCGATGCTGCCAAGATCATCAGCGGCGGTCCCATGATGGGTCGTGCCGTATCCAACCTGGACGCCGCCACCGTCAAGGGTACGGGCGCCCTGCTGTTCCTCACCGAGGCCCAGACGCGCCGCGCCCCCGAATCCAACTGCATCCGCTGCGGCAAGTGCGCCGAGGCCTGCCCCATGGGCCTGGAGCCTTTCCTGCTGGTCCGGCTTGCCCGCAACAAGGACGTCGAGGCCCTGGAGGCCAACGCCGCCCAGGATTGCATCGAATGCGGCTGCTGCCTGTATTCCTGCCCCGCCCACATCCAGCTGCTGGACAGCATCCGCCTGGGTAAGGGCTCTGTCTTAGGTGCCATCCGTGCACGCGCAGCCGCCGCCAAGGCCGCTGCCGAAGCCGCTAAAAAGTAATGGACTATGAGTAAATTGTTAGTATCCCCTTCACCCCATATTCACTCCAAGGACTCTACCAAGTCCCTGATGCGTGACGTGGTGATTGCGCTCATCCCGGCCGTTATCTGCTCCGTGGTCTTCTACGGCTGGCAGGAACTGCTGGTGCTGTGCGTGAGCGTGGCCTCCTGCGTGCTGCTGGAATGGGCCATCACCAAATACCTGCTGAAGCAGCCTTCCACCATCGCCGACTATTCGGCCGTCATTACCGGTATCCTGCTGGCCCTGAACGTGCCTTATACCACGCCCTGGTGGGTCATCTTCATTGGCGCCGTGGTTGCCATCGGCGTAGCCAAGATGACCTTCGGCGGCATCGGCCAGAACATCTGGAACCCCGCCCTGGTGGGCCGTGTGTTCCTGCTGGTTTCCTTCCCTACTTACATGACCACCTGGAATCATCCGCAGGGCCTGTTCGGCGCCGACGCCATTTCCGGTCCCACTCCGCTGGGTGCCATCCAGGAAGGTCTGATGCAGGGTTCCACCATTCAGGAGCTTACATCGGCCTACGATTACAAGAGCCTGCTGTTCGCCAATCTGGGCGGCAGCGCCGGTGAGGTATGTGCCCTGGCCCTGCTGGCCGGCTTTGTTTATCTTTGCTGCCGCCGGGTTATCAAGCCCTGGATTACGCTCAGCATCTTCGCTACCGTGGCCCTTACCTCTCTCATCTTCTGGAGCATCGATCCTTCCCGTTTCACCGATCCTCTGTTCAACCTGCTCACCGGCGGTCTCATCCTGGGTGCCTGCTTCATGGCCACCGACTATGTGACTTCTCCCATGAGCCTGTGGGGCGGCGTGATCTTCGGCGTTGGAATCGGCTTCCTTACCATGATGATCCGTTACTTCGGCTCGTATCCCGAAGGTGTTTCCTTCGCCATCCTTATCATGAACTCTGTTGTGCCGCTGCTGAACATGTGGTTCAAACAGAAAAAATTCGGGAGGAAATAAGCCATGGCAGCAAAATCCAATCTTACCAATATGGTGCTGGTGCTGGGCCTGACCTGCCTGTTCTGCAGTGCAGTGCTGGGCGGCGCCTATGTCCTGACCAAGGAGCCCATTGCGGCTGCAGCCGCCGAAAAGACCAACCAGGCTATCGCCCAGGTTCTGCCTCACTTCACCGAGGTAGAGTACAATGAATATGGCCACTATTTTACGGCCATGGACGGCGAAACCCTGGTGGGCTATGCCGTCGAGACCACTACCGTGGGCTTCGGCGGACCCCTGTCCCTCATTGTGGGCGTAACCCCCGACGGTGTGGTGTACAACACCTCCGTGCTTTCCCATGCCGAGACTCCCGGTCTGGGTGCCAAGTGCACCTCGGACCCCAAGTTCCTGGACCAGTGGCGGGGCTTCGACCCTTCCATCAAGAAACTGTCCGTGAAGAAGGACGGCGGTGACGTGGATGCCATCACGGCTTCTACCATCACCTCCCGTGCCTACACCCTGGCCGTAGAGAACGCCCTGAAAACTTTTGCTTCCCTGAATGAAACTTGTCATTCTGACGACTCCCTCTGTCATTCTGAGCGAAGCGAAGAATCTATTAATGATGAAGGAGGATGCTGCAATGAGTAAATTCAAAATGATTACCGACGGGTTGGTCAAGAACAACCCTACCTTCGTGCTCCTGCTGGGTATGTGCCCTACGCTGGCCACTACCACCAGCGCCATCAACGGTCTGTCCATGGGCCTGGCCACGCTCTTTGTGCTGGTCCTGAGCAACATGGCCATATCGGCCATCGCCCCCATCGTGCCGGATAAGGTGCACATTCCCGTTTACATCGTGGTCATCGCCACCTTCGTTACCCTGCTGCAGCTGCTTATGCAGGCCTTTACTCCGGCCATGTACGAGACCCTGGGCCTGTTTATCCCGCTCATCGTGGTTAACTGCATCGTGCTGGGTCGCGCCGAAGCCTTCGCCAACAAGCATGGCGTAGGGGAGAGCGCCCTGGACGGCATCGGCGTGGGTCTGGGCTTCACCTGCTCGCTCACCGTGCTGGGCCTGGTGCGTGAAATCCTGGGAAGCGGAAGTGCCTTCGGCTACAACTTCATTGGCGGTAACGACGGCATGCTGGCCTTCGTGATGGCCCCCGGCGCCTTCCTGTGCCTGGGCTACCTCATGGTTCTGTTCAACAAATTCGTTAAAAAGGACTAGGCTATGGAATACTTTCTGATTATTATTTCGGCGATTTTCGTCAACAATATCGTCCTGTCACAGTTCCTGGGTATCTGCCCCTTCCTGGGCGTATCCAACAAACTGTCCACCGCCACCGGTATGTCCATGGCCGTGTGCTTTGTGATTACCCTGGCCACCCTGGTTACTTATCTGATCAATCAGTACCTGCTGGTCCCCCTGGGCATCACCTTCCTGCAGACCATTGCCTTCATCCTGGTTATCGCTGCCCTGGTGCAGATGGTAGAGATTGTGCTCAAGAAGGTTTCCCCGTCCCTGTATCAGGCCCTGGGTATCTTCCTGCCCCTCATCACCACCAACTGCGCCGTGCTGGGTGTTGCCATCAACGTGGTTACCAAGGAGTTCTCCTTCGTTCCCGGCGGCATGCTCAACCTGGGTCAGGCCCTGGTTTACGCCTTCGCCACCTCCCTGGGTTACGGCCTGGCCATGGTCATCTTCGCGGGCATCCGTGAGCACCTGGCCCTGAACAACGTGCCCAAGGCCTTCAAGGGCGTTCCCATCGCCATCATCAGCGTGGGTATCCTGGCCCTGGCCTTCATGGGCTTCAGCGGCATGGTGAAGTAGCCTGTGCCGTAAGTATCTGATTATTAATAAAATGCCAAACGACGGGTGCACTTCTCGGTGCACCCGTCGTTTTATAATTATCTTATACTCAGCTATTTGCCGTCCAGGCTTCCTATTGGACAAAACTGGCGAAATAGCCGGCGAAGAAGACGTTGGTGATCAGATAGCCCAGGAGGGTGCTCACGCCCACGCTGATGAGGCCCGGCATCATGAAGGAGTGGTTTAGCAGATACTTGCCGATGACGGTGGTGCCGGAGCGGTCGAAGTTGACCGTGGCGATGTCGGAGGGATAGTTGGGGATGAAGAAGTAGCCGTATACGCTGGGAAGGACGCCCAGCAGCACGGGACCGGCAATGCCCAGTTCGTAGGCCAGGGGCAGCATGGCTACCACCACGGCGCCTTGGGAGTTGATGAGCACGGAAACCAGGAAGAAGACCAGGGCAATGCTCCAGGGATAATTGGTGACCATGTCTCCCAGCATCACTTTCATCTGGTCCATATAGTTGCCGAAGTAGGTATCGGCCAGCCAGGCAATGCCGTAGATGGCCACCACGGCCACCATGCCGCTTTGCCAGACGGCGCCCGCCACAGCTTTCTTGGGCTGGGCCTTGCAGAACATGATGTTGCAGGCTGCGGCCATGAGCATGATGATCTGGATGCAGATATTCATCTTGGGCAGGTTGATGGCCTTGGCCAGAGTATCGCCGTTGGAAACGTGGATCATCTGGCAGAAAGCGAAGCCCACGATAATGAGCAGGGAGCCCAGGAAGACGAACACCGAAGCCTTGGCTTCCTTGGTAATGACCTTGTCCAGGGTGGTGGCGGTGTTGCCGTACATGTACTGGAACATTTCAGGGTCGGCCTTGCGGGCCAGGAAGACGGGATCCTTGTCCAGGTCCTTGCCGCGTTTGTAGGAAGCGAGGGCGGCGCACATCAGGCCCACCACGCAGGCGGGGATGGTGACCATGAGCACCTGCGGGATGCTCACCATATAGCCGTTGGCGTTGGAGATGGTGACGAAGGCCACCACGGCCGCGGCGATGGGCGAGCAGGTGATGCCCACCTGCGAAGCCACGGAAGCCACGCCACAGGGGCGCTCCGGGCGGATTCCCTTCTTGAGGGCGATGTCGCAGATGATGGGCATGATGGTATAGACGACGTGGCCCGTACCTACCAGGACGGTGAGGAAGAAGGTTACCAGCGGTCCCAGGAAGGTGATGTGCTCGGGATGCTTTCGAAGCATCTTTTCGGCCACCTGAATCATCCAGTCCATACCGCCCGAGGCCTGCAGCGTACCGGCGCAGGTAACGGCGGCGATGATGATATAAATAACGTCGGTGGGAGGCGTGCCGGGTTTTAGGCCGAAGCCGAAGACCAGGATGGCCAGGCCGATGCCGGAGATGGCGCCCAGGGCCAGAGAGCCATAACGGGAACCAACATACAATGCTGCCAGAACGATGAGCAGCTCTACAATCATGGTAAAGGTCATAGTTTATCCAGTGTTAGTCTAACAAAGTTAAGGAAATTCCTTCAATTCGCAAGAAATCCGTATCTTTGCGCCCATGAAAACAAGTGTAAAGCGAACCCTGCTGGCGCTGATTCCCCTTGCGGTGCTGGTAGTATTGCTGGCCCTGGATATCTCCATCTTTGGGGCCGATTCCATTTTGGGCGCTTCGCAGGTAGCCCTGCTGGCTGCGGCTGGTGTTGCCATCGGCCTGGGAATTTGGGCGTACAAGATCCCCTGGAGCAAGTTCGAGCACGAGATTGCAGGAAATGTGGGGAGCGTGGCCAGCGCCATCCTCATCCTGCTGCTGATCGGTGCCATTTCCGGCGCCTGGACCATTAGCGGTGTGGTTCCGGCCTTCATCTATTACGGCATCAAGATCATCAGCCCCAAGGTATTCCTGCTCACGGCCTGTGCGCTGTGCGCCCTGGTTTCGGTGATGACCGGTTCGTCCTGGACCACCATCGCCACGGTGGGTGTGGCGCTGCTGGGGATTGGTCGGGCCGAAGGTTTCTCCGATGCCATGACCGCCGGTGCCATCATCTCGGGCGCCTACTTCGGCGACAAGATTTCGCCGCTGTCCGACACCACCGTGCTGGCCTCGTCCATTAATAAGGTAGACCTCTTCGAGCACATCCGTTATATGTACCTGACCACGGTGCCGTCGTTTGTCATTACGCTGGTGGTGTTCACCGTACTGGGTTTCACCCACGGAGGCAACCCCGGCGTTGCCATGGAAGTGTATTCCGCCACCCTGGCCTCGTCTTTCCACCTTACGCCCTGGCTCCTGCTGGTTCCGGCGCTCACGGTGTTCCTTATCTGGCGCAGGATGCCGGCCCTCGGAGTCCTGGCTCTGTCGGTGGTGGCCGCTGCCATCGCCGCCCTGGTTTTCCAGCCGGAGATTGTGCGTAACATCGGCCAGGGAGTCACCACCGGCTCCGGCGCCCGTATCTTCTTTGCCGGCATTGTGGAAACTATCTATAATTCGGTGTCGCTGGATACCGGCGTTCCCGAGGTGAACCAACTGGTGGCAACCCGCGGCATGCTGGGCATGCTCAATACCATTTTCCTGATTATCTGCGCCATGTGCTTCGGCGCCGCCATGCAGGGCAGCGGCATGATCGCCGACCTTTCCCGCGTCTTCCAACCCCTCACGCGCACCCGCGCCGGCCTGGTGGGTTCTACCGTGGTAACCGGTACGGCTCTCAACGGCATCGTGTCGGACCAATATCTGTCCATCATCCTCACGTCCAATCTCTACAGGCATACCTACGAGAAAGACGGCTACGAGGGACGCCTCCTGTCCCGCAGCGTGGAGGATTCGGCCACAGTCACCTCGCCCCTCTTCCCCTGGTCCAGCTGCGGTATGACCCAGGCCACCATCCTGTCGGTTCCCACCCTGCTTTACGCTCCCTTCTGCTTCTTCAACATCCTCTCGCCCCTAATGTCCTTCCTGGTGGCCCTGATTGGATGGAAAATCGCAAAAAAAGTGTAATTGTACATTTGTGAAAAAAACACTAACTTTGCACTCCCATTGAGGATGGTTCCGTAGCTCAGCTGGATAGAGCAACAGCCTTCTAAGCTGTGGGTCTCGGGTTCGAATCCCGACGGAATCACGAAAGGCACAGACGCCACGGCTTGTCCGTGGCGTTTGTTGCAAAAAGAGACCGTCAAGCTTGCATGAACGGTCTCTTTTTGTGACAAATGACCAAGATGCGAAGCATCTGGGCGTCTGTGCTATGCTCGTACATTAGCTCCCCGCAGGGGTAGGGAAGTGGCCGCCGAAGGCGGGCAAATCCCGATTCTATGCAATATCCCCCAAATCCTCCGGGCGGGCGTTCGGAAACCACTCCTTGAGCTTTACGCGCGCCTTGTCCTTGTTCTCCTGGGAAATCGAGGACAGGACATATGACACCGCCGCGATGAGCGCGGCCCAGTCGTCGGCAAGACCGGCGAAGGGCAGGAAGTCCGGCAGCAAATCCAGGGGCAGGATGAGATAGCCCAGCGCTCCGGCAATGACGGCCTTGTACTTCATGGGCGTCGCCGGGTCGGCCATCGTATAGAACAGCACCAGGGCATAATACACCACCTTGGCACCTGCCTTAGAAGCAATCTTCCTGAGCTTCTCCCAGAAAGCCTCTTCCGAGTAATTGCCCTGATATTTGGGCAGGTCTCCGGATGTCAGATTCTTGTTGGACATAACCTAAATATTAGAATCCCAGGCCGAACTGGAGCCAATACTTCTCTTCCAGGGCTTTCCAGGTGCGGACGCCTTCCTGATAAATATATTCGGTATAGGCATTCAGCGCAGCAGGGGAGGATGCGGCCGAAGGCAAGCCTTCCAGCGCAAGGTTCTCCAGGCCGATGATCTTTTCATTGAACCCTTCCTTGGTACTCTGCCAGGCGAGGGTAGCGAGTTTGTTGGCCCGACGGAACTGCCAGAGGGCGCAGTCAGGCACGTACTGCCTCTGTCCGCAAGTCTCGTAGGCCTTGGGCAACTGCGTGGTTCCGCAGAAGACCGGCACGCGCGGGCTCTGCCCGGGGTTGTCCAGGGACAGCCAGCAGATGCCGCCCACTTCGTCGGGCAGCCAGGAACGCAGCTGGATGATGTGCGAGTAGGCGCACCAGGCCACAGCTACCGTGCGGCGGAAATCAATCGTTCCCGGGGCGATGGTGTTGAGGGTATTGCGCATAGTGGTAGTGAGCCAGGGATTGGCGACGGGGCTCACGAGGGTGTCCAGCTTGACATTCTTGGTCATGTCGAAGTCCGTCCCTTCGTAAGTCTCGCGGTACAGGGCCATCACTTCGCGGATATCCACGGGCTTCTCGGGCTTCACGGAGAAAGGAAGTTCGTCCATATCGTAAGTGAGTCCCAGCGAGGGCGCGAGATGGTTCAGGATGAACCACTCGCGGTCGTTGAAGTTCTTTCCCTTGGCGTAGTCGGTATTATAGGCCTTCCAGAACACGAATTCACCCTTTCCATCCCAGAGGCCGTTGTCCTTGGCCACCTGCTCCACATTGGCCGAAGCCATCAGATCCTTGTCCTTGCGGTTGATCTTGCCGATGCGCGGGATGTTGGCCGATATGGCCACGTGGTCGTCCGGCACCCTGCGGGCCGCCCAGGCAGCGCCGATTTTGTCCTTGCCCACGCCCACAATCTCGAACTGCCACACCTCGTTCTTATCGGCCACGGTGAGGCATTCCCCGCTGTCGCCGTAGCCGTATTTCTCGGCCAGGGAGCCCATCAGACGAATGGCGTCGCGGGCGTTGTCGCAGCGCTGGAGGGCTACCCGCTCCAGTTCCTCGATGGTAAACCAGCCGGCTTCATTCACCAGGGTGTCCGGTCCCACGAAAGTGGTCTCGCCCATGGCCAGCTGCTTCTCGTTCAGGCAGGGATAGGCCGTGTTCAGGTAGGCGTAGGTGTGCGCCACCTGCGGGATTTCTCCCATGAGCTTCACCCCGGTGGTGTCTCCGCGGAACTTCGTATGCATGGTGCCCCGGAGGATGCGATGCAACTCGCCCGGCTTATGGTCCTGGGCAGGCTCCCACTGCACCCAGGTGCGGTAACGCCCGTCGCAGGTGTGCGAGGTAATCACCGAGCCGTCGGCCGAAGCTTTCTTTCCCACCATGATGGAAGTGCAGCTTTGCCCGACATACTCCTGGGCAGATACGGAAATGACGACGGAGAGACTGGCAAGAAGGAAGAAGAGTTTTTTCATGCTATTAAGGGATGGTAATCAGATAGGTTTTTCCGGCCTTGTTGGTGAGGTGGTCCGAGCGCAGCCAGGGGTTGGCTTCCCGAAGGAGGTAGTAGCTGGTCCCGTGCTCCTTGGCAAAATCGGCCAGGTTGGGAATGGGTCCGCTTACCTCCACCGTCTTCTGAGGGGCTTTGTGCCGATACTGCGAATCCGGATCAATCACATAGCCGAACTTCTCGGGGTGCTCGAAGAAATATTTGGCCGCCAGGATGCGGAACATGTAGCGGGAGGTTTCCTCGGGAAGCAGCAGATCCATGGCGTGGGACTGTTTTTGCTCCTCAATCCGGCGGCTGATGCCGTTCTGGCCGGCATTGTAACTGGCAGCCACGGTCATCCAGTCCCCGTACTTTTCGTAGGCGTTCTTCAGGTACTGGCAGGCCGCTTCGGTAGCCTTGACCAGGTGGAAACGCTCGTCTACCTCGGCGTTGACTTCCAGCCCGTAATCGCGTCCGGTACCCTTCATGAACTGCCACAGGCCGCCGGCTCCGGCCGAGGAAATGGCCTTGGGATCCAGATTGCTCTCGATAGCCATCAGGTACTTGAGGTCTTCCGGAATGCCGTTCTCCTTGAGGAGGGGAACAATCTGGGAGAAGATGCGTCCGGCCCGTTTGAGCATGAGGGTAGAGATGGTGTGGGAATATGTGAAGGCGATGAACTCGCGGTCCATCCTCTCGTACATGTCCGGGCGGTCGAAACTCCAGGTTTCTCCGGCAAAGACAATACTGTCGGGGACCTTGGGCGCCTGGTAATGGACGGATTCCGATTCAAACAGCACCACCTGCGCCTTCACGGGAACCGCCAGGCACAGCGCCAGTACAAAGAGGAGGGTATGACAATACTTGAACATAATTACCTGGGGCTCACGGCCAGGAGCAGCTGCAGCTGCTGGTTAATGGCTTCGGAGAAGGTGTAAGAGTCGTCCTCGCGGGGCGGGAAATTATCGGTGAGGATGCCGTCCTCGTAGTCTACAGACAGCGTCTTGATGCCCACGGTGACCATGCGGGACAGGTCTTCCAGCGTGGGATAGACATAGACGAAATTGACGTCGTCGCGGGTTTGCAGCAGGCCGATGACACTGCCGTCATTGAGCATGAAGCGCACGGCGGCGTCGTACGGGATGTGGAACTTCTCCTGCGTGCCGATGACGAAGGCCAGGTCCAGGTCTTCCTGGTTGTTGTTCTTATAGTAAAGGTGGGACAGCAGGATGTTGTAGTCGTAGTTCTCTCCACGGCCCACCACCGGATCGGTGGCCGACAGGATGCTGTTCAGGTTTTCGGTGTAGCTGGCAAGCTCGGCCTGCTTGAGTTCCACCGTATGGTCGGAGGCCTTGAGGATGGCTTCGCAGTGGCGCTTGAGCAGGTCTCCCAGTTCATTGTTGGCAAAATTGGCCTGCACGTAATCGTCGGGGTTCCAGCCCGTAATGATGTCGATGCTCTTGATGCCCCGCACCAGTTTTTCCATGTCGGGGGACTCGACGGCATATTTGAGACGGTTCAGGAACAGGCCGTTGTCCTGACGCTTTTTGGTGGCAGAATCGTCTCCGATCTGTTCCATGCGGACCAACTTGCCGTTATTGAGGGTAGCAGCCATCTTAACGCCGCGGGGTACCACGGTAGACGTCTTCTGCTGCAGGTTCATATACACGAGATAGAGCGTGGAACCGTCGGGGAAGCCGGCCAGTTCTACCCGCACCTGGGCGGGAACGGCATCCAGCTGGATGTCTTCATAATCGGTGGAAATATGGGTTTTACCGTCCAGGCGGTAATTGGTGCGTATGGTTTGTGCTACGGCCGGGAAGCCAAGGAAAAGGGTTAGCGCAAACAGGAGGGCTTTCTTCATCATTTTGGGTTTAATGAACAAAAATACGAAAAAAATGCTTAATTTTGTTTCAAAGAGTATTCCATTGCGCATGAAAAGCTTTTCCCGTACCATAGCTGCCCTGATTACGCTGCTTGCTGCGGTTTCCTGTAAATTCGACTTCCTGTACGTCAGCCTTCCCAATACGTCCTGGGTCTATGAACTGAATGACCAGAAGGCCTTTATCCACTTTAGCCCCAACGGCCGGGCAACCATCTTGCAGCGCAGCAGTAAAAACGGCGCCGTCCAGTTCACTAACGGCACTTATACCGCCAGCGGTCATGCCGTGGATGTTCTGGGAGACGACGGCACCAGCCACCGGCTCATCCGCACCTTCTCCCATCTGAAGAACAGCAAGAGCAAGAACTTCTCCACTTACCGTCCCCAGGACTATGAGAGCCTGGAGAACTGCGTCTGGACCAGCATCAAACAGGATAATTTCCGCCTCATCTACTGCATGGCCGACGGTCGGGCCAAGGAAGCCACCTACGCCAACGTACGCCACGAGGAAGGGGTTCCCTTCGGCTGGGAACAGACATCGGCCCTGTATTCCGTGACCGGCAGCCACCTGGTCATCGGCCGGGAAAGCGCCACCCTCTTCCCGGAGGTGATGCTGATGGACGATGTCTGGTTCATGCATTTCCCCGTGAACGGGGACAAAGGGGAAGCGGCCGTAAAAGGCAGCCTCTGGACCCTCCAGACCAGCGGATACCCCGGCATCATTGTCTTCGACACCAACAGCTCCTTCACGCGCGTGCTGCTGGGCAGCCGCGTCCTGTATCAGGTGTCCCGGGGCACGTACAGCCAGAACGGCAACGTGCTCACGATGACCCTGGACGGGAAAACCGAAAGTTGCCAGATCGGTGGCGACAAGTTTACCTTCCTTGGAAAAACCTATTCCCTTTTCGAATAATATGTATCAGTTCATTCAAGATGCAAACCACTATGTCCTGAGCCTGGACAATCACGTGAGTGTAATCGAAGCCCTGACTGCCTTCTGCAAGGAGCAGAACATCCTTTCCGGCGTTATCGGCGGCCTGGGTGCCGTGAACGAGGCCACCTTCCGCTTCCTGGATCCCGCTACCATGCAGTACGTGGACAAAACGTTCAGCGAGCAGATGGAGATCACCAACCTCACCGGCAACATCTCCGAGAAAGACGGCAAGCCCTACCTGCACGTGCATATAACGGCATCCAGGAGGGACTACACCTGTGTGGGCGGTCATCTCCTGGATGCAAAGATCAACGGTGCCTGTGAGCTTACGGTAGACGCTTACCCGTCCTTAAAACCCGGACGCAGGGCCGACAAAGAAACCGGTCTGAATCTTTACCAGTTCTAGCTTTCGTACTTATCCAGCGCGGCAGCCATTAGCTCCCGACCTTTCTCGCAAATCTCCTGGGCGTGCGAATACCCGTACACGCCGTGGTAGGAGTCGAAGGGAAGGTCTACCAGGATGTCGGGCTTGGTCAGCTCGATGCCCATGCGGGCAATGGTGCAGTTCATGATGCCGAAGCTGCGTTGCAGGATGGAGGCGTAATTGTCGTCGGCCCCCACGGGAATCCAGCTATCCCTACCGTCGGCGTTCAGGCGGAAGGCCTCGAGGTCGTTCTGGATGCGGGACAGCAGCGACATTTCGTCCCGGCCCTGGGTGAGGGCGGCGCGGCTGTCCAGGAAGCCCTGGATTTCGGCCGCATCGATCTGGTTCACGTTGAAGCCCACCAGAATGTCTCCGGGAGTACGTTCCACGCGGTTCAGCGGGAAGGTATTCACCATGCCGCCGTCTACCAGCGTGCGCCCCTTCCACTTGACGGGCTTGAACATGGAAGGGATGGAGATGGAGGCGCGGATGGCCTCGAACAGGGGGCCTTCCCGGAAAACGACTTCTTCTCCGGTATACAGGTCGGTGGCCACGGCCGCAAAGGGAATGGGCAGGTCCTCGATATTAACCTCAGGGACGCGTTCCTTGATGGCATCCATCACTCTCTCTCCCTTGACCAGATATTGCTTGCTCACGGTGAAGTCCATCAGGGAAACCACCTTGAGGGGGTCCAGGCCGAAGAGCCATTCCTTGAATTCCTGTAGGCCGCCGGCGGCGTAGATGCCGCCCACCAGCGAACCGGCGCTGGTTCCGGCAATGGAAGTGATCCGGTATCCCCGTTTCAGAAGTTCTTCAATGGCCCCGATGAAAGCAAAACCTCGCGGGCCGCCGCTGGCAAGCGCTAATGCTACGTTTTTCATAAGGTTGCAGGATGTTTAGTCCTATAAAGTTACTAATAATATTTGTATCTTTGTATGTTTTCCAACATCAATCATGCTTCGAAAATCCTTAGTTACTATCTGCATCCTGGTTTTTTCCCTGAGTGCGCAGGCCCAGAACGAGTGGGTCAATCCTTTTATCGGCAGTTCCAACTTCGGTGCCTGCAATCCCGGTGCCGTCACGCCCAATGGCCTCATGAGCGTGAGTCCGTTCAACGTGATGGGCTCGGCCATGAACACCTGGGACAAGGACAGCCGCTGGTGGAGCACCCCTTATGTGGCCGAGAACAGCTATTTCACCGGCTTTTCCCATGTGAATCTGTCCGGCGTAGGCTGCCCGGACCTGGGCTCGCTCCTGACCATGCCCACCACCGGCCCGGTGCAGGTAGACTACCACATGTACGGAACCGAGTACAAGGACGAGGAAGCGCACCCCGGCTACTATAGCCTGCAGTTGCTGAACGGCATCAAGGCCGAAGTCAGCGCCACCACCCGCACCGCCATCGAGCGCTACACCTTCCCCGGCGGTCAGGGGAACATCCTCCTGAACCTGGGCGAGGGCCTCACCAACGAGAGCGGGGCCAGCGTGCGCCGCGTATCGGCCACCGAGGTGGAAGGCTCCAAACTCATGGGCACCTTCTGCTACAACCGCGAGGCCGTGTTCCCCATCTACTTCGTCCTGCGCGTGAGCAAGGTCCCGTCGGCCTCGGGCTATTGGAAAAAGCAGCGCCCCATGACGGCCGAAGCCGCCTGGGATGCCGATGCCGGCAAATATAAACTGTACGAGAACTATGCGCGGGAGATCAGCGGCGACGACATTGGATGCTGGTTCCACTACGATCATCTGGAAGAGGGAGAGCAGGTTCAGCTGCAGCTGGGCGTGTCGTTCGTGAGCGTGGAGAACGCCCGCGAAAACCTGGACGCCGAGCAGCAGGGCTTTGCCTTTGACGCCGTACGCAGCCGGGCCGATGTCCTCTGGGCGCAGCACCTGGGCCGCGTGCAGGTGGAAGGCGGCACCGACGAGCAGAAAACCGTCTTCTACACCGCCCTTTACCACGCCCTGATCCACCCGAACGTGGTGAGCGACGTGAACGGGGAATACCCGCTTATGGAATACCGCCAGCCTTCTGCGAACGGCGGTGTGGGCCGCGTGGAACCCGGTCACGAGCGTTACACTGTGTTCTCCCTGTGGGATACCTACCGCAACCTGCACCAACTGATGACCCTCCTCTGGCCCGAAAAGCAGCTGGATATGGTCAACTCCATGATTGACATGTACAGGGAGTGGGGCTGGATGCCCAAGTGGGAACTCTTCGGCCGGGAAACCTGGACCATGGAAGGGGATCCCGCCATCTGCGTCATTGCCGATACCTGGCTGCGCGGCCTCAAGGACTTCGACATCCAGACCGCCTACCAGGCCTTCCGGAAATCGGCCGATACCCCCGGCGCCGCCAACCGCATGCGTCCCGACAACGACCCTTACGTGGAAAGCGGCTATATCCCGCTGGGCTACTTCGCGGCCGACTTCTCCGGTGACAATTCCGTCTCCCATGCCCTTGAGTATTATGTGGCCGACTACGCCTTCTCCCGCCTGGCCCGGGATCTGGGCCGCGAGGACGACGCTAAACGCTTCCTGGCCCGCTCGCTGGGGTATCGGCACTATTATTCGCCGGAATACCGCAGCCTGAGGCCGCTGAATGCCGACGGTACCTTCCTCTCGCCTTTCAATCCCGAGGACGGCGCCGACTTTTCCAATGCCCCCGGTTTCCACGAGGGCAGCGCCTGGAACTATACCTTCGCCGTGCCGCACGACGTGGCCGGCTACGCCAAACTGCAGGGCGGCACCAAGGCTTTTGTGCAGAATCTGCAGCACGTCTTCGACCAGGGTCTGTACGACCCGGCCAACGAACCCGACATTGTCTATCCCTACCTCTTCTCCCGTTTCAAAGGGTATGAAAAACGCACCTGGGAGCAGGTAGACAACATTTTAGCCAAGCATTACAAGAATGCCCCGGACGGTATCCCCGGCAACGACGACACCGGCACCATGAGCGCCTGGGCCGTCTTCTCCATGCTGGGCTTCTATCCCGACTGCCCCGGGGAGCCTTCCTTCACGCTCACCCGTCCCACTTTCACCAAGGCCTGCATTACGCTGCCGGACGGTTCTTCCCTGACCGTTTCCCGCAGCGCCAAGCCCAGCCGTGCGCTGGTGGGCGGCAAGAACGCCGGTTTCCGCATTTCGCACAGCGATCTTCTGAAGGCCGGAACTATCACGTGGAAATAAAAATACGATTATAATGAAAAGAATTCTCTTCCTCCTTTCCAGCCTCGCGCTTCTGGCAGGCTGCGCCGCAGAATCCACCGATTACTGCAGTTTCGTGAACCCCAAGATCGGCACCGGCGGACACGGACACGTGTTCGTAGGCGCCAACGTCCCCTTCGGCCTGGTCCAGCTGGGACCCACCAGCATCCCGCAGGAGTGGGACTGGTGCTCGGGCTATCACGAGAGCGATTCTACGGTCATCGGCTTTAGCCATACCCACCTCTCGGGTACCGGTATCGGCGACCTGTTCGACGTGACCGTGATGCCGGTGATCGGCGCTACGGATACCGGCCGTGAGGGCGCCTGCAGCTATGCCCTGCGTTCGCGGGAGGTGGCCGAGCCCGGCTACTACAGCGTTCCCCTGGAGCGCTACGGCATAACGGCCGAACTCACCGCCACGTCCCGCGTGGGCCTGCATCGCTATACCTTCCCCGCCTCGGAGGAGGCCGCGCTGGTCTTCGACCTGGAGAACGGCGGATGCTGGGACAAGGTGACCGACGCCGGTTTCGAGGTGCAGAAGAATGAGGAAGGCCAGGTGACGGCCATCGGCGGCTACCGCTATTCCACCGGCTGGGCCAAGAACCAGAAAATCTTCTTCTGGGCCGAGTTCTCCCGTCCTTCGGCCGACTTCACGGTGATGGAGAACCTGTACGGCCGCTACACCCTGGGCCATACCGGGGAAGGGGAACAGCTGCTGGTGAAGGTGGCCCTTTCGCCCGTTTCGGTGGAGGGTGCCCGCGCCAATATGGAGGCCGAACTCCCCGGCTGGGACTTCGAAGCCACCCGCAGCGCCGCCCGTCAGGCCTGGAACGCCGAGCTGGGTAAGGTGCGCGTGGAAACCCCCGACCAGGACCGCAAGATTGTCTTCTACACGGCTCTGTACCACACCATGATCGCCCCCTCCGTGTTCAACGACGTGAACGGCGACTACCGTGGCTCGGACGACATGGTCCGGCACGGTGATTTCCAGAACTACACCACCTGGAGCCTGTGGGATGTGTATCGCGCCGCCATGCCGCTGGCCACCATCCTGCACCCCGAAAAGGTGAACGACTTCACCCAGACCTTCTACCATATTTATAAGGAGCAGGGAGACCTGCCTGTATGGCATCTGATGGGCAACGAGACCGACTGCATGGTGGGCAACCCCGGCACGGTTTCCTTCGCCGACTTCATTGTGAAGGGCTTCGACGGCGGTCTGTCCGCTCAGGACCTGCTGGCCGCCATGGTCGACACCGACCTGCGCAACGACCGCGGCCTGGACCTGCGTCACCGCTATGGCTTCATCCCTTCCGATCTGATGCGCGAATCGGTGGCCAACGATATGGAATACGCCATTGCCGACGGTGCCCTGGCCAACGCCGCCGCCTTCCTGGGTTATCCGGAAGTTGAGGCCAAATACCGCGAGCAGAGCCACTCCTACCGTCACTACTGGGATCCCGAGTTGCAGTTCATGCGCGGCCGCAAGACCGACGGCAAGTTCACCGAGCCCTTCGACCCCATCTATTCCCGTCACGAGACCTCCGACTATACCGAGGGAACCGGCTGGCAGTATATCTGGCTGGTGCCCCAGGATGTGGACGGTCTGGTAGAACTCTTCGGCTCCCGCGAGGCCATGCTGGCCAAGCTGGACAGCCTGTTCGAGGCTCCCGACCACGTGGAGGGTGAGAACGCCAGCCCGGATATCTCCGGCCTCATCGGCCAGTATGCCCACGGCAACGAGCCCGGCCACCATACCATCTATCTGTATTCCATGCTGGGTGCTCCCGAGAAAGCCGCTGCCCGCATCCGCGAGGTCTATGACACCATGTACTTCAACGGCGCCGAAGGCCTGGCCGGCAACGAAGATGTAGGTCAGATGAGTGCCTGGTACGTGCTTTCTTCCATGGGCTTCTACCAGGTAGAACCCGCCAGCACCCGCTTCTGGTTCGGCCTGCCGCTCTTCCCCCGCGAGGATGTGAGCGTGGCGGGCGGCACCTTCACCATCAAGGCGCAGGGACCGCTGGACGGCCACATTGCCTCCGTACGCCTGAACGGACAGGCATACGACAAGCCGTACATCGACTATAGCGACATCGTCGCCGGCGGTGTACTGGAATTCACTCTGGAAAAATAAACCCTACAGTCTGGGAATCAGGGTAAAGGCGTAGCTGTAGCTTTCGTCGGCCCACAGCGTGCGGGATGTTTCCGGACGCTGGCCCCAGCTGTCGTATCCGCCCACACCCGACTGCCTGTAGTCCAGGCATACCTCGGTGTAGTCACGGACGGGTACGTCGCACAGATGGGTCTGGCTCTTCTGGATGCCGCCATCCAGGTCTTCCACGCTCTGTCTTAACACGTTGAACTCGAAGGGCTCGGCAGCCTTGACCAGGAGATTGCCCGCCTCCAGCCATTCGGTCTGGGTGTGGTGACCGGTCTCCTGCGGACGCACGTAGTGATAGTATTCCTTGGAGGCCGTGCTTTCCCAGATGCGCTTGAAGCTGGCGCTGTTGCGGTCGATGTAATTCTCCAGCGGGCCGCAGCCGAAGTAGCGGAAGTCTTCGCGGGAAGTGCGGAAGCGGAAGCCCAGGCGGGGGATCATGACACGCTTGTCGGCCTTGGTCTGCACGGCTGCGGTCTCGACCTCGATCTTCAGGGAACCGTCGGCAAAGAAGGTATATTGCTCGCTCTTGCGCACGCCTTCCCCATTGACGCGGATAACCGCGCTGCCGTCGGCATTCTTTTCGGCGCTTACCACGATGGGCTTTTCGGGCTGCCGGTAGGCCTGGGAACGGGCGGGTTCGCCGCTGCCGTAGTCGTTGTCCACGGGCGCGCGCCAGAAGTTGGGACGCAGGCCGAAGTCGGCGTCAATCACATCCTTTCCGTTTACCTTCCAGCTCTTGACGTGGCCGGCGGTCTTGTCGAAGACCAGTTCGGCCTTGTCGCTGCGCACCACCAGCTGGGTGTCGCCGTCGGTCACGTCCACCGATCCTTTCACCACGCGCGGGGCTTCGGGAACGGAAGTATCCTTGAGCAGGACCTGGTCAAAGGCCTGGACAGAACCCTGGACACTGGCCTCGAAGAAGATGCGGTACTGGCCGGGCTTGCGCATGCGAGGAAGCTTGACTTTGAAGGATTCGGCCGTCTGCGGGGCTGTGTCAAAGTGCAGGCGGTGCTTGAACCACCAGAAGGGGCGTTTGCCGTCGCGTTCTACCCAGTATTTGATCTTATAGGCTTTCAGGTCTGTGAAGTAGTGGCGGTTGAAGATCTGGAACACGCCCTTTTCGGCATCGACGGGGGTGATGCTCAGTTCCTGATACTGGTGCTTCACTTCGTAGAAACCGGGGTGCGGGTCACGGTCGGGGTTCACGACACCGTTGCAGCAGAAATTGCCGTCGGACGGGGCGTTTTCGCCATAGTCGCCGCCATAGGTCCAGCCGCGCTCTTTGTCGTACAGGCCCTGGTCTACCCAGTCCCAGATAAAGCCGCCCTGCAGGTGGATGTGCTCATAGATATATTTCCACTGCAGGTCCAGGGAACCGGTGGAATTACCCATGGCGTGGGCGTATTCGCAAGGGATGACCGGACGATCGTTATAGGTCTCTCCCATTCTCTTGAACCAGTCGGCGTTGGGATACATGGGGTTGAGGATGTCGGTGTTCCAGTCGTATCCGGCCCGTTCGTAAACCACAGGACGGTTCTGGCCGTCCTTCTCCAGGGCTTTCAGTGCCTTGTAGGTTTCGTAGAAATTGACACCGTTGCCCGCTTCGTTACCCAGGGAAAGCAGGGTGACGCAAGGGTAGTTGGCGGTGCGGTAGTACATGTTCAGGGTACGGTCCATGTGCTTTGTGAGCCATTCGGGCTTGTTGCCCAAGGTCTTCTTGAGGTCGTAGCCCATGGCGTGGGTTTCCACGTTGGCCTCGTCATACACATAGAAGCCCAGGGAGTCGCACAGCTCGTAGAACTCCCGCGACTGCGGATAGTGGCAGGTGCGGATGGCGTTCACATTGGCCTGCTTCATGAGCAGCATGTCCTCCAGCAGGTTCTGCCGGGTTACGTAGTGGCCGGTGTAAGGATTGTGCTCGTGCAGGTTCACGCCCTTGAATTTCACGGGCTGTCCGTTTACCAGGAAGGCTTTCACATCCCGGTCTCCGTCCTTGACCGTAGCAATCTCCAGACGGCGGAAACCCACGTGGAAGCGGGTGTATTCGCCGTTTACGCGCAGCAGCAGCGTGTACAGCTCGGGAGTTTCGGCGCTCCACTTGCGAACGTTGGGGATGGTGTCGGCCACGGTAGCCATGTTGCCGTTGAACTCGAAGATGGCGTCGGCCACGGGAGTATTGTCCTTGTCCAGCAGTTCATAATAGACCTCGGCAGGGATGTCGGAGTGCAGTTTCAGGTAGAAGACACCCGTCTGCAGGTCCGGGGCCAGGGTGGAGACCACCCGGAAGTTGAAGCCGCTGTGTTTGGCTTCACTGGACAGATACACGTCTCGCTCCAGACCGGAGAGACGCCAGAAGTCCTGGTCCTCCAGGAAGGAAGCGGTGGTGTAGCGGTAGATCCGGAGGAGAACCTCATTCTTGCCTTCCTTCAAATAATCCGTGATGCGGAAGCGGGCCAGGTCCTTGGAATCCTCGCAGTAACCTACTTCCTGCCCGTTCACCAGCACATAGGTGCCGCTCTTGGTGCCGCACAGGTTCAGGTAGACTTCGCGTCCTTTCCAGCTATCCGGAACGCTGAAGAAGCGGCGGTACAGGGCCGAAGGTACGGCCTCGGGCAGGACCGGCGGCGTGGGATTCACGGGGCAGAAGTCGTAGGGGATGTTGGTGTAGATGGCCGTTCCCCATCCCTGGACTTCCCAGTTGCCGGGCACCTGGATGCTGTCCCAGCGGGGAGCGCCTTCCAGGGCTTCCATCTCCCGGTGGTCGTCAAAGTACTTGAAATCCCAGATCCCGTTCAGGCTGCGGTAGTTCTCGCTTTCGCGGAAATCTTTCTGCAGGGCGTCCTGGCGCTGGCCGTAGAAAACGATTTCGGTGCGCTGGGTTTCGGCATTCACCGAGGTAGCCTGCATGTCCTGCCACAGGGGGAGTGCGGCGGTAAGGAGGAAGAGAAGGGTCATCATAGTGTTATGGTTTTTTTGAGGCGGATGTCCTCCGAGGAGGCACCGACTTGAATTTCAAAATCTCCGGGTTCTATCACGCGCTGCATGGCGGGGTTCACCAGTTCAAAGGCGCTGCTCTTCAGGGGGAGCTCCACGGTAACGGTTTCCCCGGCCTTTACGTGCACACGCTTGAAGGCGCAAAGCTGCTTGCGGGGACGGGCCGTGGAGGCCACCAGGTCCCGGATATAGACCTGCACCACTTCGTCGCCGTCCACCTTGCCGGTGTTGGTCACGTCCACCGTTACCATCAGATCCTTCGTCGCCTTCGGCTCCTCAGGATGACAAATTAAATGATCATACGCAAAGCTGGTATAGCTCAATCCATAGCCGAAGGGATACAGCGGGCTGGCGCTTTCTTCCACATAGTCGTGGCTGTAAGGGACTTTCCGGTTGTAGTATACGGGCAGCTGGCCTACGCTGCGGGGAACGCTTACGCTCAGGCGTCCGGCGGGGTTGTATCGGCCCAGGATTACGTCGGCCAGGGCCTTGCCGCCTTCGCCTCCGGGGTACCACAGGGTGAGGAGGGCGTCGGCGTTTTCATCGGCCCAGTTCTTATTGAGCGGACGGCCTTCGATGTACACCACCACCAGCGGCTTGCCGGTGGCCTTGAGGGCCTTGAGCAGCGGGATCTGCAGGCCCAGGAGGTCCAGGGTGCTGCGGTCGAAGCCTTCTCCGGCCTCCATGTCGGAGACCGAATCTTCGTCTACCACGGCGGCGCCGGTGTCAATGTATTTGGTGCGGAAGTCGCGGGCCGACGAACCGCCCACCACCGCAACCACTACGTCGGAACGCAGGGCGGCCTGCACGGCCTGGCCGATGGTGTTGCTGCGGGTATCGCGCACGGCGCAGCCCTTGACGTAGGTCACGTTGGCGCCGGCTTCCTGCAGGCCCTCCAGCATGGTAACCACGTGGGCGGGATCCTGCGGGGCGGTGTAGTCTCCCAGCTGGTTGTACATGTTGTCGGCGTTCGGGCCGACCAGCGCGATGCGCAGGCCTTCCTTCAGCGGAAGGACGCCGTTGTTCTTGAGGAGGGTGGCGCTTTCCCGGGCGGCGCGGGCGGCCACTTCCAGGTTGGCCTGGCTGCGGACGTCGTCGGCCGATGTCTCCGGCAGGTAAGGATTGTCGAAGAGCCCGGCCTCGAACTTGCGCACGAGCACGCGCTTCACGGCGCAGTCCAGGACTTTCCTGCTGATGCGGCCGCTTTCTACAGACTCCTTGAGGAGGGAGAAGCAGTTGGCGCCCAGGTCTACGTCTACGCCGGCCAGCAGGGCCATTTCACCGGCCTCCTGCTTGCTGGCGGCCACGTGATGGCTGCCCGCGATGCCGTCGATGCTCTCCAGGTCACTCACCACGAAACCCTGGAAATTCCAGCGGTCCCGCAGCACGCCCGTGAGCAGTTCGGCGTTGCAGGTAGAGGGCACGCCGTCAATGGTATTGTAGCTGGTCATGACGCTGAGTGCACCATTGTCGATGGCTGCCTTGAAGGGGGGCAGGGCGTTTTCTTCCAGGTCCCGCAGGCCGATGTGGCTGGGACTGCCGTTGTGTCCGCCCTCCGGAATGCCGTAGGCTACGAAGTGCTTGAGCGTGGAGATGATGCCCTGACCGGAAGTGCCGCGCACCATGGCCGATGCCATCTCCGAGGTAAGGAAGACGTCCTCTCCATAGGTCTCTTCCACGCGGGACCAGCGGGGCTCGCGGCTCAGGTCAATCACCGGACCGTAGCCGATGGTGCCGCCTTGGGCCGACAGTTCGCGGCCGATCACGGTGCCTACTTCTTCCAGCAGCTCGGTGTCCCAGGTGGCGCTGAGGCCGATGGAGGTGGGAAACACCGTGGTGCCGATGGCCATGTGCCCGTGCGGGGCTTCTTCGGCCAGGATGATGGGGATGCCCAGGCGGGTGGAATCGATGGCGTAGTGCTGCAGGGCATTGTAGGCCTTGACGGCCAGCTGCGGATCCAGGCCCGTCTCCAGCGTCTTGCGCGTCCAGGGATCGGCCCGGAAAGTAGCCCAGAGCATGCCGCCGTGCCGGTTCTGGATGAAGTCGCGGTAGGCGTCCGAAATCCGGACATCGTCGGTCTTTTCATACATGGGCCATCCCAGGGGACAGAGCAGTTGCCCCAGTTTTTCTTCCAGGGTCATGCGGGCCACCAGGTCATCGGCCCTCTGTTCGGCGCCGGCCGACGCGTCTTTATATAAAGGTGTTTTGGAATGACAGGAAATCAGCAGCAGCAGAGCTGCAACTACGGTAAAATGGTTGTTAAAATGTTTTAGCATCTTTTATACTTTCAACAGTTTACAAATTTAGCTATTTTCCACGAAATTCCCAGCCGTTTTTTTGGGGGGGGCTAAGTCCCTTGGCGCAGGTTTCGGCCACGAACGGCGCAGGTTTCGGTCACGAACGGTGCAGGTTCCGGGCCCTCCTTTGACCTGGTCCAGCAATGGAACCTCCCATAACGAGAAAATCGCCAAAAGTTCGTAACGCCAGGATCCACGGAACCTCCCGTAACGAGAAAATCGCCAAAAGTTCGTAACGAGAGGTTCCAGTGGCGCAGGTTCCGGTCACGAATGGCGCAGGTTCCGGTCACGAACGGTGCAGGTTTCGGGGTCCCGGGCCCTTCTTTGACCTGGTCCAGCAATGGAACCTCCCGTAACGAGAAAACGGGCAAAAGTTCGTAACGAGAGGTTCCAGTGGCGCAGGTTCCGGTCACGAACGGCGCAGGTTACGGCCATAAATGGCGCAGGTTCCGGTCACGAACGGTGCAGGTCCCGGTCGGATAAGATGAAAAGGGCTGTTATTTGCGGCGGGAACGGCCGGAAGTGCCCTTGGAACCACCCTTGGAACGGCCGGAGGCGCGCCGCGGGCGGCGTTCGTGTTGCTCCATAGCACGTTCCATTTCTGCCTCGGGGCCGTCAAATCCAGCCTTGCCGTCAAATCCAGCCTTGCCGTCAAATCCAGCCTGGCCGTCAAACCCTGGCTTCCTATCGGAACCAGTCCCGGAAGGGCCGTCTGTACCTGCTGCCGGCAGGTCTTCCACCAGTTCGTAGTCCAGGAGCTTCTGCTCCAGGGAAGTGGATTTCACACGGATGCGCAGGGGATCCCCCAAGCGGATGGAACGGTGGGAACGGCGGCCGATGGCACGGTAGTGTTCTTCGTCATAGATGAAAAAGTCGGAGCGGATGGTGCGGTAGGGGATCATTCCCTCAATCTTGGTGGGTTCGATCTCTACATAGATGCCCCATTCGGTAACGCCGGACACGTGGCCGTCGAACTCCTGGCCCACCTTGTCCTGCATAAATTCCACCAGTTTGTACTTGATGCTTTCACGCTCGGCTTCGGCGGCCACCTGCTCCCGTTCGGAAGCGTGCTTGCACTGCAGGGCGTAGAAATCGGCATTGGCACTTTCACCTCCCTTCAAATACCTGTATAGCAGGCGGTGCACCATCATATCGGGATAGCGGCGGATGGGCGAAGTGAAGTGCGTATAGAAGTTGAAGGCCAGGCCGTAGTGGCCGATGTTGTCTGTAGAGTAACAGGCCTTGGCCATAGAACGCAGGGCCAGGATCTGGATGGCGGCCAGTTCCGGCTTGTTGTCGGCCTCCTTCATCAGGCTGTTCAGGCTTTTGGCGATTTCCCGCCCGCTTTCCATCGGCCCAACTTTATAGCCGAAGTGCCCGGCGAAATCCCGCAGGCCGCTCAGTTTTTCCATATTGGGTTCGTCGTGCACGCGGTACACGAAGGTCTTGGCTTTGGTCTGTGCCTTGCCGTTCATCTTGCCGCCGGTGGCCACGAACTCGGCCACGTTGCGGTTGGCTAGCAGCATAAACTCCTCGATGAGCCAGTTGGCCTCCCTGGAGAACTTCTGGTGTACGCCCAGAGGTTTGCCGTTTTCGTCCACATCGACCTTCATTTCCGGGCGGTCGAAGTTCACGGCGCCGGCCTTGAATCGTTTCTCACGCAGTTTCAGGGCCAGTGAATTCAGGACCAGGATGGCCTCCTTGACCTCGGCCGGGACAATCCCGCACTCAGTACCGGCACCGAATTCCTGCTCCATGGCGGCGGGGCCGGCCTCGATGATAGCCTGGGCTCCTTCGTAGTCGAAGCGGTAGTCCGAAATGATATGGGTGCGGCCGAACCAGGGATTGATGACCTTGGCCTGCGGCGTAATCTCGAAGACGGCGCTGAAGGTGAGTTTTTCCTCGTTCGGGCGCAGGGAGCACAGCTTGTTGGACAGTTTTTCCGGCAGCATAGGCACGGTGCGGTCTACCAGGTAAACGGAAGTCCCTCGGGCCTGGGCCTCGCGGTCCACGGCGGTGTCGGGCCGGACATACCACGTAACATCGGCAATGTGCACACCCACTTCGTAATTTCCGTTGTCCAGCTTGCGGAAGCTGATGGCATCGTCGAAGTCCTTGGCGTCAGTAGGGTCGATGGTGAAAGTAAGGGTATTGCGGAAGTCCCGCCGATGCGCGCGGTCTTCGTCCGTGATTTCTTCGGGGATGGCATCGGCCGCATTCTCCACATTTTTCTCGAAGCGGTAAGGGAGGCCGAACTCGGCCAGGATGGCGTGCATCTCGGTCTCGTTCTCCCCGGGCATACCTAGAACGTCAACCACGTGGCCGAAGGGACCCGCGGCGCCCCGCTCCCATCCGTCTACCACGGCGGCAACCTTCATCCCCCGCACACCGCCTTCGGGCACGGGGACGGAGATGTCGTAGGGCATAGTCTTGGAACTCATAAGCACCCAGGCCTGGTTGCCCACAATGTGCAGAAGACCCACGAAAGGCCGGTTGGAACGCTCTACAATGGCGATTACCTCACCGCTGCGGCGCTTGGCCTGCCCGTTTTTTTCCTGGGTTACGGCCACCCGCACGATATCCCCGTTCAGGGCGCCGCGGGTTTTGTTGGCCTTTACGAAAATGTCGTCTTCCTGGCCTTCGACCCGAACGAAAATAAAGCCCTCACGGGACATCAGGACCTTTCCCTCGTACTCGGGGACAACACGTTTTTTCTTATGATTCTTCCGGTTGGGGCTATTCTTGCGCTTGGACATAATAATGCTTTGATTCTACTCACAAAGGTACAAAAAATATGCGATTTGACCTTGACCCTGCCGTATCTGCGCCGTTTATGGCCTGTGACTGCGCCGTTTATGGCCGGTGACTACGGCGTTCGTGACCGGAACCTGCGCCGGAGGAACCGCTCATTACGAACTTTCGGCCTTTTTTTCGTTACGGGAAGTTCCGTGGATCCTGGCGTTACGAACTTTTGCCCGTTTTCTCGTTACGGGAGGTTCCGGCCCCGGGAACCTGCGCCGTTTATGGCAGGTGCCTGCGCCGTTTGTGACCGGGAACCTGCGCCGTTCAAGCGGGGAACCTGCGCCACCAGGGTCGGGGAACGCCCCTTCCGGAAAACTAAATCAAAGACACCAGCAGGAACACGAAGTGGGCGATGATGCCGGCGCAGAGACCTGCGATGGCGTGGGCGCCGATGGCCTTGGAGATAACCTTGCGGTAACCCAGGCTGTCCAGCATGGCGGTGTGGGTAGAGAGGAAGCCGCTCCAGCACATGCCGATGGCGGTGAAGACGGCAATGGTATTCCCGTCCAGGATGCCGGCGGCGTTGAAGGTGGGCAGCAGGCCCAGGGCCGCTCCCACGGCGCCCAGGGCGGTCATGGGGAAGGCGATGAGCTCCATATGGGTGAAACCGAAGAGCCATTCGAAGACCCAGTGGATTTTCTCGGCCAGCCAGGGCAGGATGGGAACGCCCTGGGAAGAGGAACCGTCGTACACGCCTCCGGGACCGGCGCCGAAGGTAATCATGATCACGGCCGTGGTAATGATGAGCACGCCCGGAATAATCTGCAGTCCCAGTTCCACACCGTTTTTACCGCCGTCCAGCACCGCATTCAGGAAGCGCATGAAGATGCCGTCCTTGTGCTGTTCTTCGGCCTGTTCCTCTGGCTTGTCCTGAACCACTTCTTCCAGCACCGGGCTGTCCATTTCGGGATAGGACTTGAGGCAGCTGCGCTGCATGATGCGGGTACTGATGATGGAGCCGCAGAAGGCGCCGAACAGACCCACCATGGCGCCGGTGACCTGCCCGTAGCCAATCATGGTGATGATGACCACGAAGCCCATACCGAAGGCGGTACCGAAGTTGGTGAGGGAAATGAGCTGGTATTTCTTGAAATAGGATGCGAAGTTACGGTCCTTGGAAAGGGCGATGATGGCCGGGTTGTCGCTCAGGAAAGTCATGACGCCGCCCAGGGCTGCCACGCCGGGCAGGTTATACAGGGGTTTCATGAGGGGACGCAGCACGCGTTCCAGCAGTTTTACCACACCGAATTCCGACATCAGTTTGGACAGGGCGCCCGTGAGGACGGTGATGCCCATGAGGTAGAATACGGTATTCAGCAGCAGGTCGTGGGCCGTGTTCATCACGGTCTTGAGCATATTGCTGCCGCCCATCTTTTCTCCCAGCAGGACGAAGGTACCGATGAGCAGGGTCAGAAAGACCAGCGCTTCTATAACGTATCGATGCGGTTTGCCGATTTTCATGCTTTTGCGTTTAGGGCACAAATGTAAGAAATTATCGGTATAATTCACGCAGGATAGCCAGAGATTTTATTTGGATGTTGGAGTCGGTGTGATAGGACAGATAGCGCAAAAGCTCTTCACACAGGGCGTTGCGCGTAACACCGTTCAGAGGCAGCAGCATGGACGGGCCGAAGTCGGCATCCAGCAGAGCTTTCATCTGCGGCAGATGCTCCCCGGCGAAGGGGGCGATGTCGTCGAAGCTGGGACGGAAACCCAGGGCGCCCGCCAGTTCCAGGAGGAAGCGGACGGGGAAGTTGGCGAAGTCGCTCTCCAGTGCGTTCAGGGTCAGGATGCTGCCCACGCACCACTCGTACAGGCCGTCTTCGTTGACGCCTTCCCGCAGGGTGCGAAGCAGAACTTCGGCCAGGAAAAGCGTCATGGTGTTCTTTTGCAGGTTTCCCCGGATGCCCGGCATCCCGTCCTTGAGGACGATGTTGCGCAGGGACCACAGCTCACTTTTGCTGTTTTCCAGGACATCGGCCTCCAGGATGTTCAGGGGAAGGAAGAGGGTGGTTCCGGTCTTCCGTGCACTGCGCACCAGAAAGCCCCGGCGCCCCCATTCGCGCGACAGCGTGTGCACCACCAGGGCATTGTCGCCCACTTTGGTGGTAGAAAGCACAAGGAGTTCTGTCGCTGTTCTATTCAAGAGATCCTTCGTCGTTTCACTCCTCAGGATGACAATTGTCATTCTGAACGAAGTGAAGAATCTATTGTTTCAAGTAGTCCGCCATGGCACGGAGAGCCTTGCCTCGGTGGGAGATGGCGTTTTTCACGCTCTCGCCCAGTTCTGCGTTGGTCTTGTCGTAGCCTTCGGGCACAAAGATGGGGTCGTAGCCGAAGCCGCCGTTTCCGGCGCGCTCATAGGCGATGTGGCCTTCCATGACGCCGTCAAAGAAATGATGCTCTCCGTTGAGGATGAGGGTGACAGAGGTACGGAAGCGGGCGCTGCGGTTGGCCTTGCTGGTGGAAACGCCGTTGGTGCGGGCCATGGCGGCCTCTTTCTCGCGGCGGGCTATTTCACTGAGCAGTTTGTCGATGTTGGCGTCGGCGTCGTGATTGGGCCCGGCGTAGCGGGCGGTCTCCACGCCTGGGGCGCCGCCCAGGATATCGACCTCCAGGCCGGAATCGTCGGCAAAGCAGTTGAGGCCCGTTTTCTTAAAGATGTAATCGGCCTTCTGCATAGAGTTGGCCCGTAAGGTGTTCCCGGTTTCGGGGATTTCCTCGGTGATTCCGAGTTCTGCGGGGGTAACGAGCTCAAAACCCTCGCCCAGAATTTCTGCAGCTTCCCGGACTTTGCCGGGGTTGCCCGTTGCAAATACGATCTTCATACGATACACTAACTAAAATCGCCGCAAAGGTACGAAGAAAAATTAAATAATAAAAATTTTTAATAATTAAAACGTACGGCCGATGAGGCTCTGTGCGAAGTCTTTAAGTGCTTTTTTGCCTTCCTCTCCCATCTGGGCTTCGGAGCCTTTTAGGATGGCTTTGGTCGAGAGTTCGCCGATGGCCTGGCGGGCGGCCTCGGCAATGCCCACGCTGTCGTAGATAGCTTTGACACGGGCAATCTTGGCGGCTTTTTCGGCCTCGGTCACGGCGGGCGAGGCCATGGCTTCCTCCAGGCGCTCGGCCCCCAGTTCCAGGGCTTTCACCGTGAGCCAGCTCTTTTTCTCGTTCAGGATGTCGCCGCCGATGGGCTTCCCAAACACCTTTTGGTTCCCGTAGGCATCCAAGAAGTCGTCGGCTACCTGGAAGGCCAGGCCCAGGTTGTAGCCATATTCGTAGAAGCATTTCTGGCTGTTGGCATCGGCCCCGCCGATGAGGGCGCCCATCTGGGCCGAGCAGGCCAGGAGCACACCCGTCTTGAGGCCGATCATCTTCATGTATTCGTCCATGGAAACGCGGCTGCGGTTCTCGAAGTCCATGTCCATCTGCTGGCCGTCACATACCTCAGATGCCGTTTTGGAGAAAAGCTGCAGCGCCTGCGGCAGCACGGCAGCCGGGGCCTTGGCCACGCGCTTGTAGGCGTCGATGCACATGACGTCTCCGCTCAGGATGGCCGTGTCCTCGTTCCATTTCTTCCACACGGTGTCGTGGCCGCGACGCAGGGGGCTGCGGTCCATGATGTCGTCGTGGATGAGGGTGAAGGTGTGGAAGACCTCCAGTCCGGCGGCCGGCTCCAGAATCTCCGGCGTCAGGGCATCGGCATAAATGCCGTAGGTGGTGAGGCACAGGCGCGGGCGAATGCGTTTGCCGCCGATGGTGATCATATACCGCAGGGGGTCGTACAGGCCCGCAGGTTCCTGCTGAAACTCTATTTTGCCGAAAAGGTCCTTTACGGCCTGGTCCAAAATGCTTTCTGCAATCATCATTCGAGTGACTTATCCTGCAAAGATACGAAAAAGTGCTAACTTTGCGCTATGAACAGAAAGGAACTGGAAATAATGGCGCCGGCTGGCAATTTCGGCTGCCTTCTGGCCGCCATCGAGGGCGGGGCCGATTCCGTGTATTTCGGCATCGGCCATCTGAATATGCGTTCGCATTCGGCCAATAATTTCGGGAAGGAGGACCTGCCCGAAATTATGCGCATCTGCCGCGCCTACGGCATCAAGGCCTATATGACCCTGAACATTACCCTGTACGGGGAGGATCTGCAGGAAGCCTGCAACACGCTGGATGCGGCCAAGGCTGCCGGCGTGGATGCCGTCATCGCCTCCGATATGGCCTGCATCCTGTATTGCCGGAAAATCGGCCTGGAGGTTCACATCTCTACCCAGCTCAGCATCTCCAACCTGGAAGCCCTCCGGTTCTACGCCCAGTGGGCCGATGTCGTGGTGCTGGCCCGGGAACTGAACCTGGAGCAGGTGAAAGCCATCCATCAGGGGATTGTCCGTGAGAAGATCAAAGGCCCGTCAGGGAACCTGGTGCGCATCGAGATGTTCGCCCACGGATCCTTCTGTATGGCCGTTTCGGGCAAATGCTACCTGTCCCTGGCCGCCTACGGAGAAAGCGCCAACCGCGGCAACTGCCTGCAGGCCTGCCGCCGGGGCTATCTGCTCACCGACTATGAGACCGGAGACGCCATCCACGTGGACAATAAATATTTAATGTCTCCCAAGGACCTGTGCACCATCGAGTTCCTGGACAAGTTCGTCGATGCCGGTGTCAAAGTATTCAAGATTGAAGGCCGTGCCCGCAGCGCCGATTACGTAAAAATCACCGCCGGGTGCTACCGCAAGGCGGCCGATGCCGTGGCCGACGGTACCTTCACTCCCTCCTTGGGAACGTCGATGAAAGAGTCGCTTTCCACCGTGTTCAACCGCGGCTTCTGGAACGGCTACTACCTGGGAGAGAAAATGGGCGAGTGGAGTGCCAAGTACGGCAGCAGCGCCACCCGCACCAAAGTCTACGTGGGCTATGTGACCAACTGGTTCGCCAAACTGAATGTGGTGGAGATTCAGGTAGATGCCACGGACCTTCACCGCGGCGACGACCTTCTTTTCATCGGCCACAAGACCGGGATGCTGGAGGCCCGGGCCGATGACCTTCGCGTCGATTACGAGCCTGCCTCGGTGGCCCGCCAGGGCATCCGCTGTTCCCTGGCCCTGCCGGCCGAAATCTTACCCGACGACCTGGCCAATCCCGGCGAGAAAATTCATCCCCGCCGCAACGACAAAGTCTATATCTGGAAATAACCCCCGTCACCGGCGTTACGGGAACCTCCCGTTACGAACTTTTGGCCTTTTTCTCGTAACGGGAGGTTCCACGGATCCTGGCATTACGAACTTTTGGCCATTTTCTCGTAACGGGAGGTTCCTGTTGGGCTCGAGCCCAGATTCGAAAGGGGAATTAATAGCTGATGGCCGGGACATCCAGGGCCTTGGCCAGTTGTTCGTCGTAGCGGATGCGTACTTTGATGCCGGCCTCCTGGAAGTAATAACGTACCACGATCTCTTCTTCGATGAAGGGAATAATCTCGTCCTTTTTCAGGCGCAGGAAGGTTTCCTTATCCATATCCAGGGACTTCTGCAGGGCTTCCAGTTCGGCGCCCATCGTCTCCGAAAGACCGTCCTCCTCCAGGTTTTTCTTCATTTCGTCAAAGTAGGCGCGGGCCGATGAACGGTAGTCGAAGTTCTTGTCCTTGGCAAAGGCAATGAAGTCTTCGTAGTCGTCGAAGTGGAAATCGTCCACCGACGGAATGCTTTCGTGCTTCCTCACATACTCCAGGGCATACTGCTCCGGAATGCCGCTATATACCAGGGAATAGGTGAGGCGGGAGTATTTGTGGGCCGATACCGTCTGGTCCGGTGTGATGCCGCCGCCGTCCTTCACCGTGCGGCCGTGGGCCGTGGTGAAGCTGTGGGTGAGCGAATCGGGAATGTGTCCCACGCTGCCGTCCTCGTTGCGGTGGGAATAGTCGATGGCCTGCACGCATCGGCCCGAGGGCGTATAATACTTGGCGGTGGTAAGCTTGAGCTGGCCGTTGTAAGGCAGCGGACGGATGCTCTGCACCAGGCCCTTGCCGAAGGTGCGCGTCCCGGCGATGGTGGCGCGGTCATAGTCCTGCAGGGCGCCGGAGACAATCTCCGAGGCCGATGCACTGCCGCTGTCTACCAGCACCAGGATGGGGATTTCGGTGTCTACGGGGTCGGTGGAAGTCTTATAGCTGATGTCGGTTCCGCCGGCCCGGCCCTTGGCGCTGACCACCAGGGAGCCTTTGGGGACGAAGAGGGAAACGATGTTCACGGCCTCGTTCATCAGGCCGCCGCCGTTGCCGCGCAAATCCAGCACCAGACGCTTCATACCCTGCGCCTTTAACTGGTGATAGGCATCGCGGATGCCCTGACCCACGCCGTCGGTAAACTTATCCAGCAGGATGTAGCCGTCTTTTTCGTTGAGCATGCCCACGTAGGTGATGGAGGGCAACTGGATGCGTTCCCGCACCACGGTAACCTCGATGGTCTCGCCGGCTTTCCAGCTTTTTCCCGCGCGCAATTTCTTTACCTTGAACACCACCTTGGTGCCGGGCTTGCCGCGCATGCGGTCGCTGCTTTCCTGGCTGGTGAGGCCGTGAGTAGTGACACCGTCGATGAACTCGATTTCGTCACCGCAGTGCAGTCCCGACTTGGCAGCCGGGGAGTTCTCATAGGGCTCGTTAATAATCACGTTCCCGTTCACGTCCGGCTTGTAAATGATGGCCCCGATGCCGCCGTAGGTGTTGTTGAGCATCATCTGGAAGTCTTCCTGCTCTTCTTCCGGCACATATACGGTATAGGGATCCAGCGCTTCCAGCATGGCGTCTACGCCGGCCCGTTCGATGCGGCCCACTTCCAGCGAGTCTACATAGGAACGGTTCAATTCCTTCAAAATGGCATTCTGTACCTCTACCCACTTGCCCAGGGTAAAGCTCTTGGACTGCGCCGAGGCGCTCAACGTGACCGCCAGGGCGGCCATCACTACACAGATTCGTTTCATAACGGCCACAAAGGTACAAAAAATGTGCTATATCCTTTCCCTCCTGAACCTGTCTAAAGCACACTATTGGCCTTTATTCCTTATTTTTGTGCTTTAACCATACCCTATTACCCCCTCTAAAGCACAACAATGCATTTGTATTCGATATTTTGTGCTTTAAGCCACCTCCGGGCAGCCCTCTTAAGCTCAAAAAACGCATTTAAAGGTGGTTAGTGTGCTTTAGCCCACTCTGTAGAATATAGTTAAAGCACAGAAACGACCACTCAAGGTCATTACCGTGCTTTAACGAAAAACAGGAATATTTTGAAAATGTGCTACAGCACCAGCGCTCCGCCGCGGTAGAATTCTACCAGGCGGGTCTGGTACAGGTATTCGTAGGTGGCCTGGATGGCGTCGGACTGGGCCTTGACCAGGCGGTTGCGGGTTTCGTTGAACTCGGTGAGGGTGGCTTTCCCGTTTTCGTATTTGGCCTGCATCAGTTCAAAGGCGTCCTGGGCGGCAGCGGCGGCGGTGCGGGAGGCTTCCCACTTGGCGCGGGCCGCGACGGCTCCGTTCCAGGCGGTCTGGATTTCCTTATACAGGTTCTGCTGGGTGCGGCGCAGCTGGATTTGCTGGGTGCTTTGCTGCAGGCGGGCGCTGCGTACCTGGTTCCGGGTGGCGAAACGGTTGAAGATGGGGATGCTCAGGGACAGGCCCACGTACTGGCTGAAGTTGTTGCTCAGCTGGTCCAGGAAGCCCTGCGTGCCGAAGGTGCTGTAATAGTTGGTGCCCAAACCGGCGCTCAGGGAGAGGGAAGGCATCAGGGAAGCCTGGGCAATCTGCACCTGCTTGGCGGCACCGGCCAGGCGCAGCTGTTCGGCGCGAATCTCGGGACGAAGCCCCAGGGCCTCGTCATAGATGTCGTCGGGATGGCCGATGTACAGTTCTTCCAGTTCCACCATCGGACGCACGACCGAGAAGTTTTCCCATTCCGGCAACTCCAGCAGCTGGGCCAGGGCCAGCAGGGAAGAGCGCACGCTGTTCTCTGCCTGCACCAGTGTCACCTGGCTTTGGGCCAGGGAGGCCTTCTGCTGCGAAACTTCGGCGGCCGATGCCTTTCCGTTGGCGAACATCCCTTCCAGGCGGGCCACCTGCAGCGAGTCGATGGTCAGCTGCTGGCGGGCGACATCGGCGATCTCATAATTATAGAGGATCTGGACGTAGGCCTGGGCTACCTGCACGCGGATATCGTCGCGGGCCTTCTCCAGGTCGGCCGTGGCGGCCTCCAGGTTCAGTTTGGCCAGCTGGATGCGGCGGGGCGTGGCCAGTCCGTCGAAGAGGTTCATATTGGCGCCCAGGCTGAAGCCGGTGCTGGCGCTGTTGCCGCTCTCATAGGTATTGTTTCCGCCGATACCGCGGCCGAAGCTCCAGCTTTCGCTGGCCGAAGCGCTTACCGAGGGCAGCCAGGACATATCGGCCGTATTCTTGTCGATGGCCCGGCCCTCTACGGTAGCCGCCTGGGCTGCCACCGTGAGGTTGTGCTCCAGGGCCCATTCGGTGCACTCCTGCAGAGTCCAGGGATGGTCTGTTGCGGGCGCTTCCACGGCCTGCATCAGCGCGAAGGCTATCAGGATGGATTTCATAGCTTACTTGGAATTAATGATTTGGGGACCGCGCACTTTCTCACCCTCGGAAAGGCCGCTCTTCACCTCGATGTTCAGACCGTCGGACAGGCCGGTTTCCACCAGACGCCTGTTCCAGGTTTCGCCGTCCATCACGTAGACGAAGGTGCTGTCTCCCTCCCACTGGATGGCGCTCTCGGGGACGGTGAGTACACCCGCCGCTTCCTGCAGCACAATCTCGGCATTGGCGCTGTAGCCGCTGCGGATGGTGATGCCGACGGGCACTTTCACGGAAGCCTTGATTTCGAATAGGTTGGTGCCGTTGCTCTCGGTGGCCTTGGGGGCGATGTACTCCAGGGCGGCGTCGAAGTGCACGTCCTGCAGGGCGCCCACGCTGATGCGCACGGGCAGTCCTACGTGCAGGCGGCCCACCTCGGTCTCATCGATGTTGCCGTCGAAGATGAGGTCGTCCATATTGGCCACGGTGGCGATGGTGGTACCGTCGTTGAAGGTGTTGGACATCGTGACGGAGTTACCCACCTTCACCGGAATGTCCAGGATGAGGCCGCTGATGGTAGAGCGAACCAGCGTGGTGCTCCCGCTCTTGTTGGCCGAGGAAACACCGTCTCGCACGATCTCCAGGGTTTCCTGGGAGATGGCTTTCTCTTCCTTGGCCTGGTCCAGAGCCTGGCTCACCTTTTCGAATTCCTCGGCGCTCACCAGGTTCTTGTCAAAGAGGGCTTTCTCGCGGTCATAGTTAATCTGGGCCTGTTTCAGGTTCATTTCCGAAAGGCGCAGACGGCTCTGGGCGCTGGACAGGGAACTCATATCGGGAATCACCTTCAGTTTGGCGATTACCTCGTTCTGCTGGACGGTCTCGCCGGCCTTCTTGTACAGTTCGGCCACGATGCCGTTGATCTGCGGCTTCACGTTCACCTCGTCGCGGGGCTGGATCTTGCCCGTGATGACGGTGCTCTTGGCAATGTCTCCTATTTCGGTGACCAGTTCCTGATACTGGACCTCCTTGGGTTTGGAACGCTTGAAAAGGTACACGAAGGTGCCGATGAACACGGCCGCCACGGCTACTACCAATAAAATTTTGCCAAATTTTTTCATATCGTTTTATCAATTAATATTCTATCTCATAGATCCTTCGTCGCTTCGCTCCTCAGGATGACAATTGTCATTCTGAGCGCAGCGAAGAATCTATTCGTCTCTCATAGCGTCTACGGGTTTGATCTGCATCGCGCGGGAAGCAGGCATCAGGCCGGCCACCACGCCCAGCACGGTGAGCAGCGACGCCGCCAGCAAAGCTGTGCCGAAGGGTACCTGGAAGGCGGCTTTGAGAATGCCGTCCTGGGTCATTCCCATCTCTACGCCGGCCAGGATGAGCACGCTCAGGACGATGCCTCCCATTCCCGCCACCAGCGTGAGCACGATGCTCTCGGAGATAATCTGCCCCAGGATCTGGCGGGGCGTGGCGCCGATGGCGCGGCGGATGCCGATTTCCGTGGTGCGTTCCTTCACGCTCACCATCATAATGTTGGACACGCCGATGACGCCGGCCAGCAGGGTTCCCAGGCCGATGAGCCAGACCAGGAAGTTGATTCCCTTGAACAGGTTGTCCACGATGCCGAAGATGAGCTGGGTGTTCAGCAGGAACAGGGCCTGCTCGTCGGTAGGGTCGAAGAAGTGCGCTCGGGCCAGGACCTCCCGCACGCGGGGCGTGAGCTCGCTCATTGTGAAGCCGGGCTTGGCCGTGAAGGCCAGCATCTCGATGGTGTTGCCCAGGTTGTAGGCCCGGATGGCCTGGGTAAGGGGAATGGTGACCGTTTCGTCGGCGCTGCCGTTGATGTTGATGCTGCCTTCCCGCCAGTCTACGCCGATGACGCTGTAGTAGGTGCCGCTGATGCGCACGCGCTGCCCGCAGGGGTCACCGCCTTCCGGGAAAAGGGTGGTGTATATTTTCTTTCCCAGTACGCAGACTTTCCGCTCCTGGGCCACGTCGGCCTCGTTGAGGAAGCGTCCGTACTTCATCTTGGGCGTTTCGATGTTTGCATAGTCGGCGCGTGCTCCGTGGACGCTGCCGCTGCTGTAGGAATACTCGTCGCGCGCGACTTCCTTGTTCCAGAGACTGACCGTGGGAGACACGGTTTCCAGCTCGGGCATAAACATCTTCAGGCGGTCTACGTCGTCGTAGGTCATATCCCAGCTGCGGCCTTTCTTGAAGCCCTTGTACGGCTTGGAGGTATTGTCGGCGAAGGCAATGCAGGTGTTCTGTGCAAAGCCTTCGAATTCTTTGTTCAGGAGTTCTTTCAGGCCCTGGCTGCCGCCGGTGAGGAGCATCAGCATAAAGATGCCCCAGAACACGCCGAAGCCGGTGAGGATGCTGCGGCTCTTGTTGCGCAGGATGCTGTCCAGGATTTCCCGGAAAGTATCTGTATCGAAAAACTTTTTCATCAGTCTGCTCTCAGGGCTTCAATGGGTTTCACACGGGCGGCTTTCCAGGCGGGGATGGCCCCGGCGAGGGTACCGGCAACAATCAGAAGGAGGGTGGCTTCGACGGCGACGTCCAGGCCCACGGTGGGATTCACCAGCATCCGGATGGTCGTAAAGCCCAGGTCTACGGCTTCCTGCCCCACGGTCTTGTCCATAATCTGGCAGGCGATCATTCCGATGAGCATCCCCACGTAACCGAAGAGAGTGGTGATGAACACGCTTTCGCCGATGATCAGGCGCAGGATGGAACCGGGTCTGGCGCCGATGGCCTTGCGGATGCCGAACTCGTGGGTACGTTCCTTCACGGTGATGAGCATAATGTTGGACACGCCCACGATACCGCTGATGAGGGTAAGCAGGCCCAGGATCCACAGGGCTATTCGCAGGATGCTGTTGGCCTTGGCCATCTGGATGTTCTCCGTGTAGCTGTTCTGTACCCACAGGCCGGCTTCGTCGTCGGGGGCGATGTCGTGCATACTCTTGATGGTTCCGGTATATTTATCCTGGAAGGCCTTGTGCTCTTCCAGGGTGGTAGGGCCGTTCACCGAGAAATTGATGGCCGAAATCTTGTCGGAAGTGTCGTAGATGCTCTTATACGTGGTATAAGGGATGTAGCAGGAGCGGCGGAATTCCTGTTCGTCGGTATGGTAGATTCCCACTACCTGCATTGCTACGGGACCGGCTTTGATCCACTGGCCCAGGATGGTTTCGGGGTCTGCGCCAACCAGTTCCTTTGCCTGGGCCTTGCTCATCACGATGACCTTGCGGCGCTCCCGGAGGTCTTGGTCGTTGATGAACCGGCCGGCGGCGATTTTGACTTTGAACTGCTTCTGGAACTGGGGCATAATTCCCACGAACCAGCCGTTTACGGAACTCTGGCCCAGGACCAGTTTGGCCGATGTGGTAGAGGTGGAGGTGGTAACGTTATAGATGGTCCCTTCCCACTCGGGGCTCCGGGTGTAGTCCAGGTCTTTCTGGTCCAGGCGGATGCGGCGGTTGTCCTTGTATCCCTTGTAGGGCTTGGAGGTGTACCAGCCTTGTACCGTGATGGTCTCGGAAATGAAATCGCCCATATTGCCCTGGAAGGAATGCATCAGGCCGTTGCCCGCTCCCAGCAGGACGATGAGCAGGAAGATGCCCCAGCTCACCGCAAAACCCGTGAGGGCCGTGCGCAGCTTGTTGTTGCGCAGGGAACTGGCGATTTCGTGAATGATCTCGATTCTCATTACTCCGTGAGGGTTACTTCATGAGGGGCCCGCCCCAGGCATCGTGGCTGGCATTTTCTTCAATCTGGCCGATGACACCGTCCTTGATGTGGATGATGGTGTCGGTCTCGTTGGCCACGCCGCTTTCGTGGGTGACCACGATGATGGTGATGCCCTCTTCCTTGTTCAGTTTCTTCAGGAGTTGCATCACTTCTACGCTGGTCTTGGAATCCAGGGCGCCCGTGGGTTCATCGGCCAGGATAATCTGCGGGGAGGTGATGAGGGCGCGGGCGATGGCCACGCGCTGCTTCTGGCCGCCGCTCATCTCGTTGGGGAAGTGGCCGGCCCAGGGGGAGAGGCCCAGTTTGTCCAGGTACTCCATGGCCATTTCGTGGCGCTTGCGGCGGGGGACACCTTGATAATATAAGGGAAGTTCCACGTTCTCTACGGCCGTCTTGAAGCTGATCAGGTTAAAACTCTGGAAGATGAAACCGATCATCCGGTTGCGGTAATCGGCCGCCTGCTTCTCGGTGAGGTCCTTAATCAGTTTGCCGTCCAGGGTGTAGGTACCCGTGTCGTAATTGTCCAGGATGCCCAGGATGTTCAGGAGGGTACTCTTTCCCGATCCCGAAGCTCCCATAATGGACACGAACGAGCCCCGCTCGATGTTCAGGTTAATACCCTTGAGCACGTGCAGGGGCTGCCCGTTGTTGTACGTCTTGTTGATGTCGTTAAGTTCTATGAGCGCCATTTATCCGCTGTATTAGTATTCTATTACACTGCAAATGTAGGGTGAATTTTTGAATCCTCCAAATCTTTTCTCATTAATTAGACGAAAAAACGTGCCGAATGTTGGGGATTATTTGTCGTAACCCTCAGATTTATACCTATTTTGACAAATTTAGTCTGATAACTCTTTCAGCATATCGGAAATATCCTTTCCAGGGGGCAGTCCCAGGCGCTTTCGCAGGCGGTACCGGGCCATTTCCACGCTGCGGGCCGATATGTTCATAATGTCGGCGATCTCCTTGGTGGAAAGGTTCAGCTTGGTGTAGACGCAAATCTTCATATCCGTCTTGGATATTCCCGGGTACAGGGCTTTGAGTTTCTCCAGGAGGCCGTCGTAAATCACGTTGAAGTACTCTTCGGACTTCTCCCAGTCGCTTTCGTCGGCCAGGTAGCCGTCTATGAGCGCCACGGTCTTGCGATCGCTGAGCATAGCCTTGATCTCGTTGAGCTGACGGTTGCGTTTGGCATTGTTGAAGGAGATGTTGGCCAGTTCCTTGCTTTTCGCCTTAAGATCATCTTTCAGACGCCGCCGTTCCTGTTCTTTCCTTGCCTGTCGCAGATAATAGTCCCGCACCCCGAAGGCTATACCTATTATTAATATAAGGTATGCACAAATAGCCCAGTCTGTCAGATACCAGGGACGCAGTACGCATAGACGCACCGTGCAGCCGATTTCCGGAGACTCCGGGATTCGGAATTCCAGGTCGTGGTTACCGAAGGGGAGGGCCGATATCTGGACAGGCCTGTTCAAGGGCGCCCTCTTCCATAGGCCCGGTCCGGGCATCTCCCGGTATTCCACCTCGTGGCCGCTCAGATTGCCGGCCAGGTGTACCAGTACCGTATTCATATCAAAGGGAATGTCTACCCGTTCTTCTCCTAAAACCACATCGGAACGCTTCCGGGTACCCAGAGCCTCAATTTGGGAAACGCCCAGGGATTCGGGAATGGGAGCGCAGCCGTGACTGAAGCGGATTTCTCCCAGCAGGCCCGTTGCATAGCTTCCGTCACCCATCAAAAAAGGTCCTGTCGTGTTGTGGTCAAGGGGGGTGTTATATCGTCTCACAAAGTCCGAGAGTTGCCGACAGCCTTCGGGGGAAAGATACAGATTCCCGTCTTCTTCAATCACATAGGCGTCCCGGTTGCAGCACAGATAGACCTGCCCGTCCAGCTCAATGGCATATACGATGTCTTCGGGGGAAGAGACCAGCACAAAATCTTTGCGCTCCACTACCTGCGTGTGGGCTTCGTTGAGGAATAGGCAGATAAATCCTCTCTGGCTGTCCCGTATCCACAGCCTGTCTCCTTGGTCCATATAGATGTGGCGGCAAAAGCCCGTATAACCGCCTATGTAGGAGAGGAACTCGGGTAGCCCCCGCTTGTTCACCTGGAACAGAGCCAGGCCGTTGTAGGTGCCGCAGATAAATTCGTCGGGATGGGTGTTGCAGCGCACCATACTCATAACACCGGTACCGGAAAAGCAGCGCACAGCCTGCCCGTTCTCAAAAATAAAGAGCCCCTGGTCGTGGGCGATGTATGGCACTCCGTCAAAGCGGGAAACGCTCCATACCGACCCCGTCGTTCCGGGGATAGGAGAAATGGAGCCGTCCCGCGCAACAAAGGCCCCCTTGTTGGATCCGATCAGGAGAGACTCTCCCTCCAAATCCAGGACACCCCGGACGCGTCCCAGCCGGGAATCTTTCAGATAATAGTCGTTGGAGTGGCAGTCAATGCGCTGAACGCCGGCCTCGGTTCCCATCCAGATGTCTCCGTTCAGGTCTGTCGCAATGGACAGGACGGTCTCGCGGTCGTTGTCTTTCCCGATCAGGCCATCGTCTACGATGCGTCCCGATGCATCTGTAACAAAGAGGCCGCCCTGGGTGGTCCCCACCAGCATCTGCTCCCCTAGAACGGTCAGTGACAATATTTTGGCTTGGGACAGGATGCGGTTGCTTTCAGGGTCCAGGGGGACAAACGTCCACCCGGAAAGTTCCATCAGTCCGGTCCTTTCCAGGGCCACGACTACCCGGCCATCGCATTCCACCATATTCATTACGCGGTCTTTCACGCGACATACGAAGGATTGGCGACCGTCGGAGTTCAGGCGGAAGAGGGCTTCGTCGTCCTGGACGTAGACTTGGCCGGCTACGTCGTGCATATAGCGGAAGGAGGCCGATGGCTGTACGGTAATTAAGGAATCGGCCGTGGGGTTATAGATGCATATGCGTCCCTGGCTCTGGAAGAAGATGCGTCCGCCGGACAGGCTTACGCGCCAGAAGTCGCGGAAACGGGCCGAGTATTCTCCTTCTTCCAGGGAGTGGTAGTCCATCCCGCCGAAGGCGTTGTCTTCCCACCAGCCGAAGCCGGTGTTTCCGGCCGAGTACAGCCTGCGGGACGCGGGGTCCCACGCGAGGTCCCGCAGGGCGTTGACTTTGGGCGAATAGAACCGCCGCAGGCGGGCGCCGTCGTAGACGAACAGGCCGTCGTTGGTGGCCAGGAAGGTGCGGGGCTCGTCCGGAATGGGGGCGATGTTCCAGATTTGGGACTCGTTTACGATTCCGTTTTCGTCGGAAATCACGTCTACACGGCGTTCCCCGATTGTTTTGGCCGAGATTACAAACGAGGCGGAAATAATAAAAAGTGCTAATAGTATGTGTTTTTTCATACGTATCGCATTACTATTCAATAACAAATATACGAATTAATTTTTGTTGTAGGGGTTTTGTAGGGGTATAAAATTTTAATGTACGCGTGTATATACATACCTTCGCAGCAGACCAGTTGACGAAAAACAGAATAATAACCAATAAAAAATCGATTATGAAAAAGCTTATCTATTTTGCATTTGCGGCCGCTTCATTTTTGTTGGCCGGCTGTGCTAAAGCTCCCAATGAGGAACCGGAAGGCACAATTGTAACATTGACGGCCTCAATTGACGAGGAGGATACTAAAGCTAGCATTTCCGAACAAGGAGAATTCCTTTGGGAGACTACCGACAAAATTTCAGTTTGGATTTCAAATGGCGAAAGTGGAAAATTCAAGCAGTTTACGTATAGTAGTGGCGCAGGAACAAAGAATGCCGAATTTACAGGCTCTGTGGATACAGGATATGCTATTGAATGGGCGGTATTTCCGTACAATGATAAGCATACATACTCGTCTCCCATTCTTTCATTTATTCAGCCCCAGACATTGGATATACCGAATCAGGGAAACAGAGTTCCTATGCTAGCCAATTATGATTCCGAGACAGAATCATTATCCTTTAAACACTTGGATGGCTTAATGAGAGTTACGATGTATAACGTTCCTTCTTCTGCCGTTTATGCTCGATTGACTACCAGTGGGAAGCAGAACAATGGAACCTTCTCTATTGATAAAAGCGAGTCTACCCCATCCCTTGGCGTGATTGACACAGAAACAGATGAACGAACAAGGCTAAACGTCAAGATTACTCCGGAAGATGCAGTTGGAAACGTTGTAGTGGTTAATTTCCCTATGCCCGTAGGAGAATACAGTTCCATTAATATTACCCCGCGTAAAAGCGATTGGGGAACTTATGAAGGATGCCAGATCAATTCTTCGAAGACCCAGACAATAACTCAAGGAGGGATGCTTTTGATGCCAGAAGTGACTTTCAATGCGGTTGAATTGTCAGATAGTGAAGACAATCAAGTTCGCAACAATATGAATAACGGCTATGATAATACTGAAGGGACACAATTGACAGTTGTTTCAAATAAGAGTTGGAAAAGTGTAACGAACGCATCCAAATATGCTTTGAAGGTAGACGCAAGTAAACAGGATACATCAAGTTCCGAGACATATAAAGGTGGTTATTTCTTAATCAAAACTCAGAAAAGCGATTATAATGAATATACTGTTACCAATTTCAGGCAGGACACTCAAGCGTTTGCCGTAAAAATACGCTATAATAACGAGCAAGACGCATCGAATTATTACCCTCAGGCCTACTGTAACGGGGCTACTGACGAATCTACGAAAAGGCGACCGGACAGAATTAACGGTGTTTCCTTTGACGGAACAGAAGAATCTTGGGCTAGCTTGATTAAGCCTAATGACTGGAATATCCTACAATGGACCTGTGATAATACCGGCACTTGGAGAGTGGAAATTACTCCGTTCCTGACATTTGAAGGAAGCAATGCAATCGCCGGTTCTAGAATTATGTACTTCGACGACTTCAGATTCCTTAAATAATATAGCGCTATGGAAAAGAAACAATATATCATACCCGAAGCAGAAATGTTCACCATTTATGCAGAAAACATCCTTTACAAAGCCTCTGGTGAAAACTACAAAACTAGATTGGGCAGTTGGGATGACGATGATGATGAAGGGGAATCGTAGCAGACAATAAATAAAAATCAACATATCTCATGAAAAAACAAGAGTACCTCACTCCCGAAACCCTATGCGTTTTCGTGGAATTTGAAGCCACCCTGTGCCAGTCGGCGGGCGGCGAGTTCGAGGGCTTCGATCCCATCGACACCGAATTCCCGATGTTTTCCGTTTCTCCACTTGATTCAATTCTTTAGTGCCTTATGAAAAAGACTGTTATCATCCTGGCCATCGTGGCCGCCGCTCTTTCCTGCGCCAAAGAATCGTCCGTCAAGGAAGCTGCAGAGAAAACCAAGAACGTGAATCTGGTGGAAATGACCTTCACCGTGGCTCCCGAAACCAAAGCCGTCCTCCAGAACGACCGTAGCGTCGTATTCGCCCCCGGCGACAAGATCTCCATCTTCGCCAACGGCACCAATTACGAATTCACCACCGCCGAAGGAGGCGCCAACGCCACCTTCACCGGCACCGGCGAAGAAGCCACTACCTATTATGCCCTGTATCCTTACTCGGCCTCAGCCACCATCGACGCAGGTACCATCCAGAACGTGAGTATCGGCTCCGGCTCTGCCGGCACCGGCACCGGGACTTTCAATTCACAGCGTGCTGTGGCCGTGGCCATTTCCAACAGCACCAGCCTCACCTTCAAGCAGGTGACCGCCCTTCTGAAACTGACCGTTCCGGCCGAAGTGACCGACCTGAGTGAGATTGTTATCTTTAACAGGGATAATGGCAGCAGTAATACCGCAGGCGCTATCACCGGCACTTTCAGCGTAACCCCCGTGGACGGCTATGCCCCTACTTATGAAGTGACTACTCCTGGTTTTCAGACAGGCTTAGTGGGACCGGAAGGCAAGGCGAATCCCGTTCCCGCAGGTGACTATTATATCCCGGTCCTTCCCGCAAAGCTTACTGCCCAGAAAGGCATCGACCTGAAGATATCCTTTTTGAATACCATCGAAGGAACTACCACCAAGGACGGACGGGCCTTCAACGGAACAGGATTGCAACTCGAGAGAGGGAAAGTTTATAATCTTGGCACGATTGTAAAGAAATCGGAATACGTTTACAATGATTTCGAGACTGATGCAACGGATATTACCGCTGCTAATCCCGGAATGGAACGTGTAGAGAATCCTTACAAAACGACAATCAACGGGAGCAACACAGTATTGAAAGTTACGGTCAGCGGAACCGGCTCAACTTCCGGAAAAATAACCGTAGCTACTGCGAACTCCTATGGTAATACAAAATTCCCTAAGTCCCCTCGCCAGTTCTATGATAAAATCCGCATCAAATTTTATCTTGGTCAGAATCTGTATTATCCCCGCATTAAGAAAGGAGATAAAAGTTCGGTTCTTCCTGCAAAGATTAACGGAGTTGCCGTGGTGGATGAGGATACTTGGAAAGCCAATGTGAAGACAGATGATTGGAATAACCTGGAATATACAGCCAGCTCATTTTTTGGCGGCAGTGCCAGTAATTTCCAGAACTTGATGTCGATGGAAATCCTGTCTTTGCAGAAATATGACGGCTCCAATGTCGACGACTCGGACGAGACTACAAATAACCGCACGGTCTACATTGACGATATTACCTTTGTCCTGAAATAATATTTATGTCTAAATTCCTACAGCGCCTGTGTGTGTCCGCACTGATCGCCGGGGCCCTTGCGGCCTCCGGCATCAGTGCTTTTGCGCAAGGCAAAGTCACCATATCGGGTGTGGTGACCGACAATCTGGGCCCCGTTCCGGGGGCCGGCGTGATGGTCGACAAGACCACCGACGGCGCCGTGACGGACTTGGACGGACGGTATAGCATACAGGCCCGGCCGGGCGACATCCTGGTCTTCACCTGTATCGGCTATGCCGACGTCCGTATGGTCGTGGGCCGGCAGACCACCATCAACGTAGTCCTCTCCGAAGACGCACAGCTGCTGGACGAGGTCGTTGTGGTGGGTTATGGAGTCCAGCGCAAAGAAAGCGTGGTGGGTGCCATCACCAGCGTGAAAGGCGAGACCCTGGTGGGGTCCGGCAACTCCAACATCACCAACGCCATCTCCGGTAAGCTCTCCGGTGTGGTGACCATCCAGACCAGCGGCCAGCCCGGACAGAGCGACGCCGAAATCCTGGTCCGCGGCGTCTCCAGCTTCAACGGGAACAGCCCCCTGGTGCTGGTAGACGGCGTAGAGCGTGACTTCTCCTCCATCGACCCCAACGAAGTGTCCGACATCTCCGTCCTCAAGGACGCATCGGCCACGGCCGTGTTCGGTGCGAAGGGCGCCAACGGCGTCATCATCGTCACCACCAAGAACGGCGTGGAGGGCAAGCCCAAGATGGACATCTCCTATTCGGCCGGTTTCTCCAACCCCATCAATATGGCCCGTCACGTGGACGCCTACACTACGATGTCCACGATGAACGCAGCTATGATGAACGACCAGAACTTCACCGGCCTCACCTCTGCGGCCGAGCTGCAGGAATACAAGAACCCCTCCTCGCGGCTCAATTCCCTCCGCTATCCGGACGTGGACTGGCTGCGCAACCTTACCAACACGTTCTCCCTTACCCAGAACGCCAACTTCAACATCCAGGGCGGTACCCGCTTCGTGAAGTACTTCGCCTCCCTGGGTTATGTGCACGAGGGCTCCATTTTCAAGAGCTTCAACGACGGGAAGGTAGATTCCAGCTACTCCTACGACCGTGTGAACTTCCGTACCAATCTGGACTTCAACGTCACCCGCAGCACGCTGGTTTCGTTCAAGCTGGGAGGTAACATCGGCATCAAGAACAAACCGGTTCCCACCGATGGGGACGAGGGAATGTGGAAGTACATCTTCGGCTCGTCTTCGGCCAAATACCCTATGTACTATCCCGAATGGGTGCTGGAAGAAGTTCCGGACCTGGATTATCCCGAGGCTCAGGGCGTGCGCCTGATGAGCGAAGCCGACCAGACCACCGGCAACCCCTACTATCAACTGATGAAGGGCAGCTTCATCCAGCTCTCGGATACCAAGATCTTCTCCGATATCATCGTGAAGCAGGGCCTGGACTTCATTACCAAGGGCCTTTCCGTGCAGGCGAAGGTGTCGCTGAGTACCTATTATAAATACAATACGCTCACCACGCAGTACAACCGTCCCAGCTGGTACCTGAACTTTTCGAAGATGGGGACCGGGCTCAACCCCTGGAACCGCACCGGCACCGACGGCTTCTACTATGTACAGCCGCCGCTGTACACCACGGCCGAAAACAGTCTGCAGGGCGGTTATTACCTGGACCTGTACTACGATATGTCCGTGAACTACAACCGCAGCTTCGGCAAGCACAACGTAACGGGAATGTTCCTGTTTAACCGGCAGGAACAGGACAAGGGTTCAGACTTCCCGTACTACAATGAAGCCCTGGTGGGCAGGCTCACCTATGACTACGCCCACAAATACCTGCTGGAATTCAATATGGGTTACACGGGCTCCGAGCGCTTCTCCCCGGAGAACCGCTTCGGTTTCTTCCCCTCCGGCGCCGCCGGCTGGGTGGTTTCCGAAGAGAAGTTCTTCAAACCCTTGAAACCGTATTTCAGCAAACTGAAATTCCGTTTCTCGATGGGTCTGGTGGGAAGCGACTACGCCAACAACCGCTGGCTGTACATCAGTGAATACTCCAAGGACGGAAACGGTTATATCGTAGAGGACAAGGGAGCCAACCTGTTTGTCCAGTGGGAGGAGGCTCTCAAGAAAGACCTGGGCATCGAGATGGGCTTCTTTAACGGAGACCTCTCCCTGAACGTGGACCTGTTTGACGAGCACCGCACCAAGATGCTCATCTCCGTGAACAACAACACCCCCATCTGGGTGGGTAACAGTTCCAAGGAGCTGAACAAGGGCGAACTCAAAAAGCACGGTATCGAAATAGAGGCCGACTACAACAGACGCGTCAGTTCCGACTTCCGCTTCCACGTGGGAGGAAACTTCTCCTTCAACGAGAACCGCATCCTGGCCTACGACGACGCCCCCTATTCCCTGGAGCACCAGAAACGGGTAGGAACACCCCTGGGGTCCCAGACAAGCGGCGCTTATCTGATTGACGGAGAATACCTTGCTTCCGTAGACGACATCCACTCCAACTTCCTTCCCGTGAACGTGAGCAATGTGGTGGTGGGTGACTATAAGTTCCTGGATTATACCGCCGACGGCATCATCGACAAGGACGACCTCACCCGGATGGCGGGCTCCCTGTATCCGCCCATCTCATATGCCATCAAGGGTGGTCTGCGCTGGAGGGGCCTGGATGTGAACATCCTTTTCCTGGGCTATGCCGGCAAGTATGTGAACTTTGACCAGATGTACGAGTGGGAGTACTACAAGGGCAATTTCCGCCTGCATACTTCCAGTGTGGATTACTGGTCTCCCGCCAATACCTCCGGTACCCACGCCACCGTGCACTACAGCACGTCTTCCTTCCCCAATATGGCCTGGAGCGGCTACAATGAAAGCGCCACCACCGGTGGTTACAATGCCAAGCTTCTGAACCATTCCTGGCGCAAGGCCGACTTCCTGCGTCTGAAAGAGCTTTCCATCGGCTATACCTGGATGACTCCCAGAGTAAAGCAGGTGATCGGCGTGGAGGCCATCAAGCTGTATGTTACGGCCAACAACCTGCTCACTTTCACCGACCTGCTGGAAGGAGACCCCGAACAGAAATATCTGGTATGGGGTGAATATCCTCAGATGAGAACGGTGAAAATGGGCCTGCAACTTAACTTCTAAGACCTCCCGGAAATGAAAAAGATACTATCAATCGTACGTAACGCCGCCGTGCTGCTGGGTGTAACCCTGTGCACTGCGGGCTGCCTGAATGAGTACTTGGACAGGGCTCCGGATGCAGGTCTTACCGAAACCGAAGTCTTCAGCAAGTACGCCAACTTCAAGAGCTACTTCTACAGCGTGTACGGCGGGTCGGGTTTCAACATCCGCTGCCACTACCCGTTGCACTGGTGTATGAACAGCCAGAAGCTCACCCTGGATGAGCTCACCGACATCTGTGACAAGTCCCGTATCCAGCGTGCCCAGTCCATTAAACTGGGGAACGGATCGGATGCCACTCACTGGATTGGCTATGCCGAAGCCGACGCCAACTATCCCAACAACCAGAAAGTGCCCAACTCCTGGAAGAGCATCCGCGTATGCAATATGGCCATCGCCAAGGCCGACCAGATCCAGGACTGCACCGAGGGCGAGCGTCTGGACCTCATCGGCCAGGCCTACTTCGTGCGTGCTTTCTGCCACTTTGAACTGTTCCGTCTGTACGGAACCCTCCCTTATGTAGACAAGGTGCTGGGCGCCGACGACGAATGGGACCTGGTGCCCGACGACGATTACGAATTCCTTCTGAAGTGCGCCGCCGACTATCAGACCGCCTACGAGTATTTTGACCGGGCCGGAAAGGTACGCCGTGATCCCGCCACCGGAGCCGGAAACCTGGCCGACGTAGACCAGGACAAACCCAACGGCGTCACCGCCCTGGCTATGAAGGGCCGCGTGCTGCTGTATGCGGCCAGCCCGCTGAACAACCCCGCGGGGGATGTCAAGCGCTGGGAAGAGGCCGCCGAGGCCAACGCCGTAGCCCTGAAAGTGGCCCTGGAATATGGTTACGTGCTGCTTAGCAAGGAGAACTATTCCAAGAACTTCTGGGGAAACAGGTATACCAACGAGCAGCTGTGGGCCTATTCCACCGGCAGCACCACCAACTACAATGCGGCCACCATCCAGTCTTTCGTGGGCTATGCCTTCTCCAACAACTCTTATGCGGCCTCCCAGTGTCCCACGCAGAACTTCGTGGACAAGTTTGAGACGGCGGACGGCTGGCCTCTCAACACGGAGGAGCAGCGCCTCGCCGCCGCCGCGGCCGGCAAGTACAATGAGCAGAACCCCTATGCCAACCGGGATCCCCGCTTTGAGAACGCCGTTATCTACAACCAGTGCACGTTCCAGGGTTATACCCCGGCATCGCTGTATCTGAACGCAGACGGCAGCAAGCCGGTCGGGTCCCTGCTCGCTTACCCGCAGAGTGCGTCGGACGGTATTTCCGAAACCTTCTACTATGAGCGCAAACGTACGGGTCCCCTTTCCAACAAGGGTAACCAGAACGTGATCCTCACAGATCCCATCATCCGCCTGGCCGAGGTTTACCTCAACTATGCCGAGTGTGCCAACGAGGCCTGGGGTCCCTCGGGGAAAGCCCCGTCGGCTACCATCAGTGCCCTGGAGGCGGTGAACATCATCCGCGAGCGCGTGGAAATGCCTGCCGTGATGGATGCCTATTGTGCCGACAAAGACACGTTCCGCGACCGCATCAAGAATGAACGTACCGTGGAACTGTGCTTCGAAGGCAATCACTACTTCTGCGACATCCGCCGCTGGAAGGACGCCCCGGCCATCGGCCGTTCCGTTCTCTACGGGATGCGTGCCACCCAGGTGGACGTGAGCGCCCAGTATCCCACCGGATTCAAGTACGAACGCTTCGCTCTCCCTGCCAATCGCCAGATTGCCTGGAAGAACGACGGGATGTACTGGTTCCGTTTCCAGGATGCCGACCTGCTGAAGATGTCCAACTATACTCCCAAGATGGATTGGTAGCATTAAACAGGAAATGAGATGAAACAGATTATCAGAAATATCATTTTGTGTGCGCTGATCCTTTCGGTGTTCCCGTTTGCCGCCCCGGCTCAGAAGAAAGGTCCCGAGCAGGTAGCCATCCGCTTTACCGTGGTGGACCAGCTGGGTAATCCCGTGCCCGGCGCCGAGGTTTCGGTAGGCGAGGGAATGGGACGCTTTATGACGGACGCCGACGGACGCGTGAGCGTGAACTGTGCGGTTACCGACGTTGTTCGCGTGGAGATGGACGGCTTCAAGACTGTGAACATCCGCGCCGGAGTCCTGGTAGATTCCGACTCCGTGGTGCTGGTCCCCGACGTGCTTTTCGCCGGGGATACCGACGACATCGTCCTTCCGTACGGAACCCTCAAAAAACGTTTCTCCCTGGGCTCCACCGTCACCGTCAGCGGTGAAGAGTTGAGCCATTATTCCTCGGCCGATATCCGGAACGCCCTCACCGGCGTGCTCCCGGGCGTCGAGGTGCGGGAGAACTACGGCCAGGTGGGCGTGAGCCCGCTGGAACATATCGGCCAGTACGGCGCTTCTACCGCCATTTCGGTGAGCGCCCGCGGCCGGCAGCTGATGTACGTGGTAGATGACGTTCCCGTGCAGATCAACGAGGTCCCCCTGAACCCGGAACAGATTGAATCGGTGACCGTTATCCGTGACGGCCTGGAAAAAACGATGTACGGACCCACTGCGGCCGACGGCATTGTTTTCATCAAGACCAAGAGCGGCGCCTACAACGACCGTTACCTGAACGTGAACTTCGAGAAAGGCGTGAACGTGACCGACCGTATGCCGGGCTATGTGAACGCTGCGCAGTATGCCCAGCTGAACAACCTGGCCCGCCACAATAGCGGAACGGTCCTTCTGTACACCGCCCAGGACGTGGAAGCCTATAAGAAGGGAGATCCGTACGACCTCCTGCATCCCGCCCAGAATTTCCGGGAGATGATGCTGAAAAACGTGATGAACTACACCCAGGCGGGTGTTTCTTCCGGAGGTGGGAACGACATCGTGAAGTACTATGCCTACCTGGGCTATGTGGGACAGGACGACATTTACAAAATGGGCCCCCTGTCCAACTACAACAATGTAAGTATCAACGGAAACCTGGATGTGAAGCTGAACAAGTACATCAAGGCTTCCTTCGGCATCCTCTCTTCCATCGGCATCCGCAAGTCCAACAACTACGGGTATTCTTCCAACTACACCAGCACCGACGCTTCGTCCAATACCACGCTGGGAGTATTTGAACTGCCGGAAATCCTGAGCGACATCAATTCCATCCCTCCGCTGGCATTCCCCATCTATGCCGACAATTCCCCGGAGCTGGAATTCCCCTGGTATGCCGTGAGCTCGCAGTACACGCAGAATCCCATCGCCAATATCCTGGAGAACGGTTCCTACACGGAGACCATCCGCAGTGCGCTGTTCAATCTGCGCCTGGACATCGATCTGTCCTTCCTTACCAAAGGGTTCAAATCCTCTACCTATGCCGCTTACGGCGCTACCAACCTGGTGCGCCTGGGCCAGGCCGAGGACTATGCCGCGTATCTCATTACCGAAGGCCTGGACATTGAAGGCAATCCCATAATCGTTCCGGTACAGAGCTCCAGCCACTCCGTCAAGGAGATGAGCGGAAACGCCAAACTGCTGGACTATTATTCCAACCGGCTGTATTTGGTGGAGAAACTGGACTATGCCCGCGTTTTCGGGGACCACGACCTCCATCTGAGCGGAGACTTTATGATTACCCAGCGCAGCCAGAAATTCATTACCGAGCATCGCCGTGAGATGAATTTCGGCTTCAATGCCCGGTATGCCTACAAAGGCCGCTATCTGGTGCAGGCTTCCCTGAACGAGCACGGTACCTATTCCCTCCTGAAGGCCTGGTCTTTCTCGCCTTCTCTCGGATTGGGTTGGATTATCTCCGACGAAGCCTTCCTGAAGGGAGCGAAATGGCTGGATTTCCTGAAGCTGCGTGTGCAGGGAAGCTACCTTTCTTACGACTCCCGCACCAGCGCCAACCGCGATGTGGACAATTATTCCTGGAATAACAGCGGCCAGAAGTTCGGCCCTTATACCACCAACCAGTGGTTTGGCAGCAACACCAGCGCCAACGTGAACAGGACCTACCTTTCTATGCTGGGCAATCCCGCCCTGGGACTGGAACGCCGTATGGAACTGTCCGGCGGCGTGGACCTGACCGCTTTTGGCAAGCGCCTGGATGTGAGCCTGAGCGGCTATCTGGTGTCCCAGCAGGGGATCATCACCCAGATGCAGAATGCCGTTCCGCTCACGGCCGGCATTTCCACGGGCTCCTTTTACCAAAACTACGACTCCAACCTGAACCGGGGCGTGGAACTGAATGTGAGCTGGAAAGACAAGGCCGGCGACTTCAGCTACCGTATCGGTGGCTGGCTGGCATCCCACTGGTCCACGATCGTGAAGGCCGATACCCAGGATTACGCCGAGCCGTACCGCAGCCGCGAAGGCAAATCGGCCACGGCCATCTGGGGCTTGAAGTACCTGGGACAGTTTACCACGGACGAGGAAACCATCGTGGTCCCCCAGCTATTCGACGACTCACTGGTGGCCGGGGACTTCCGCTATCAGGATATGAACGGAGACGGTTATGTGGACAGCTCCGATATCTGTGTCATCGGTGACAGCGCTCCCAAGCTGGTGGGCGCTCTCAACGTCAACTTGGGCTGGAAGGGGCTGGATTTCACCCTCGTCGGCACTTTCCGCGCCTTCTATCAGGCCCAGCTCACCAACAGCTGGTTCTGGAACGGATGGGGAGACAACAACTACTCCAAGTACACGCTGAACCATATTAACGACCCTGCGGCTCCCAGGCTCACCTACAACAAGGTGAACAACAACTACCAGATGTCCGGCCGCTGGCTTGCCGACGGCAGCTTCTTCAAGATCCAGAGCCTGGAAATCGGGTATAGCCTTCCCGTAAAGGCTATGAAGATTGACAAGGTGGTTCGCGGTTTCCGCTTCTATGTCCGGGCCAACAACCTGCTCACCCTCTCCGGAATCCAGGATGTGGATCCCGAGGCTCTTTCCTCCGGTATTACCAACTATCCTCTTATGAAGACCTTCGTGGGCGGACTTAAAGTGACATTCTGATGGACGCAATGATGAATACGATAAGAAAAACGGCCCTCGCCGCAGTGGCGCTAGTGGCTATCAGCTCCTGCCGCGGATTCCTGGAGCCCTATCCTTCGGCTATTCGCGACGAGGCCTACGTACTCTCCAGCCCTACTGCCATGCAGGGACTTGTGGGCGAGTGCTACGAGTGGATTTCGACCAACTACAACAACAACGAAGGCGCCTATCTGGATTGTATGACCGACAACGCCGTGCGCACCTCCAAGACCGACGCGGTGGCCCGTATGGCCATCGGTGTGAATTCCCCCGACAACAATCCCTTCCAAACCTACTGGACCCGGGACTATCAGGGCATTTACAATACCAACCTGTTCCTCAAGGACCGGGCGGGCCGCAAGGTGCGTTATATGCTGGATCCCCACCTGAACGAGCTCCTTACCGATTTGCTGTGGGGCGAGGCTTTCGCGCTTCGTGCCTGGTTCCAGTGGGACCTGCTGCAGAAATTCGGCGGGATGGGAACCGACGGGCAGCTTCTGGGCTATCCCATCCTCACGGAACCGGTGAAGGACTGGAGCGAAGGTTTTGTGCGCAATACATACGATGAATGCGTGGAGCAGATCATCGCCGACTGCGACTCGGCCTTCAAGTACCTGCCCCTGGCCCACCGCGATTTCCTGGTAACCGAGGCCGATGACCTCACGGTGCTGGGTTCCCGGAACTGGGGCCGGATGGACGGCATCTCCACCGTGGCCCTCAAGGCACTGGTATACCAGACCTGGGCCAGTCCGCGTTTCAACCCGGAGGGTGACGTCACCCGCTGGGAAAAGGCCGCGAAATTTGCCAAGGAAGTATTGGATTACAAGCGGACGGTCGATGCCAGCGTCGGCGGTGGTTTCAATCGCAGGAACGCCGTGAACTGGTTCGACCCCAACAGCCCCGAGATTGTGTTCGGCTCCCGTTACAATTCCGGCTCCGAGGCTATGGAGAAGATGTTCTGGCCCGGCGGTTTCCAGGGGAACGGCAGTATGGGCGCCACCCAGGACTTCGTGGACGCTTTCGGGATGGCCGATGGCTACCCCCTGGGACAGTCGCCCAACTATCCCTATGACGACCAGGATCCTTATGTAAACCGGGATCCCCGCTTCTACAGCAACATCTTCTATAACAACCGGACGGTGGCCACCGGCTCGTCGGCCCGAAACTACACCTTTGAGAACTGGGTGGGCGGAAAGGATGAGGCCGGAGCTACCAGCACCAATTCCCGCACCAACTACCATATCAAGAAGTTTGTGTATATGGGACTGAACTGGTCGGAAAGCAGTGTGGGCCGTATGCCGCACAGCAAGTTCCTCATCCGCTGGACCCATATGGTGCTGTGCTTCGCCGAAGCCGCCAACCACGTGGCCGGTCCCACGGGCAGCGTAGACGGACTTACGGCCAAGGAAGCCATTTCTTGGCTTCGCAGCCGCAAGACCTACGATGGTGCCGAGGGCCTTTCCAGCGATCCTTACCTGGAAGAGATCTCTCTGATGGGAGAAAAGGCCTTTGACAGGTTCCTTCGTAACGAACGGCGTATCGAGACGGCTTTCGAAGGTACTTGGTTCTTCGACCTTCGCCGTTGGAGCACCACGCTTACCGAACTGAACAAAACCCTGTACCGGCCCACGATTACCCGTGACGGAGCCGGATTCAACTACAACTATACCACCGTCATCGAGAACCGCTCGTTCCAGTCGGCCTACCTTCCCATCCCCTACAAGGAGATGCTCAACGTTCCCGGACTGGTGCAGAATGAAGGATGGGAAAGCTGGACCCGCTAACAGGAGAAAATAGATATGAAAAACAGAATCATCATAACAGTAATGGCCGCCCTTTGCGCGGTGTCCTGCTACCCGGGATATGTGGGCGATTATTCCAAGACGGCCTGCGGCTTTGCCAACCAGACCGATGTCCGCAGTGTCATTGTGGGCGAAGGAATGACTTTCTACACCGGCGTGGCCCTGGGCGGCACCATCAACAATGACGAGGACCGCCTCATTACGCTGGGCGTGGACTATTCGCTGGTGAATGACAATACCTATAACCAGCTTAAGAACCACACCTTTTCCTACATTGCCGACCTGATGAAGAGCGTACCTTCCATCAGTGCCCTTCCGGCCAGTCTGTATACCCTGGAAAGCGAATCGGGCAACCCCGGCGTCGCACTTATCCGCAAGGGGACGCATCTGGGCAAAGTGGTGGTGAAGGTGGATTCGGCCGCCTTTCTCTCCGACGCGTCCCGCCGGTTCCCCAAACAGGTGATTCCGCTGGTGATCACCGGCGGAAACGGTACGGAGATCATCGAAGGGAAGGCCACTTCCGTCATTGGCGTGCGCTATGAGAATATGCTCTTCGGGAGTTACTACCACGGGGGGTATGCCGAGGTGAAGGACGCCACGGGCAACGTGGTGAGAACCGACACCTACAGCACCACCATCCCCCAGGCCGACAACCTGATCTGGACACTCACCACCGTGGGTCCCTTCGAACTTACCGCCAATGCGGTGGGTGCGGAGTATAACGCGGCATCGGCCCAGATGAAGCTCACGCTGAACGAGGACGACACCATTACCATCTCGGCCGTGGAAGGAGCCAAGTACAGCGTGCAGCCCGACGGCGAGAGCAAATTCCTGCGCAGCAAAAAACTGCAGGACCGCAAGATTGTCCTGAATTACCAGTATGTAAATGGAACGGAAACCATCCACGCCCACGACACCCTCACCTTCCGCAACCGTATGCGTGACGGTGTGAACGAGTGGCAGGACGAAAACCCCGCACACTATGAATAAGAAGAGAATCATCCTTTTGGCCCTGGCCGTCCTTTCCCTGGTAGCGGCAGGCTGCGGCAAGAAAGAAGACCAACCGGTGGATATCCCCGAGTTCTACCCGGAAGACCCCACGGTCGATCCTGGCCCTTCCGATGTGCAGGACCCTGTGCGGGTCGATGCCAAGAAAGATATGAAAACCACGTCCTGGACTCCTTATCTGGCCTATACTATCGACTGTATCCCGGGCTTTAGCAAGGAGGCCGATCCCCAGACCGACAAGTATGGCGGCTGGACCATTATGAACGTGGGCAACCCCGACGGCTTTTTCCGCGTCACTACGGCCGTGGGCCGCTATTGGCTGGTAGATCCCCTGGGGAACATCTTCCTGAGCAAGGGCGTGGCTGTTTTCAGCCCCGGCAGTTCGGAGCGCCAGAAAGCCAATATCCAGGAAAAATACGGTCCCGCCAATCCCAATACCAACTGGGCCAAGGCCGAATCCCAGTTCCTCCGGAACAACGGATTCAATTCGGCCGGTGCCTGGTCTATGGTAGACATTATCAAGGCGCTGCCCGAACCCCTTCCTTACACCGTCATCCTGAGCCCGATGGGCAGCTATATCGGAGAACTGAAGAATAGCTCCGACCCCACGCTCCAGGCCGCTTTCAAGGCTGCTGGCTGGGAAGGTTATCCCTACGACTTCGCGATGGTTTTCGACACCCGCTTTGACGAGGTGGTGGAAAGCACCATCTCCAAGGCGTCGCAGTATAAGTCCGATCCTTATCTCATCGGCTATTTCATTGACAATGAGATTCCCTGGAAGGACTATGCCCTGGAATACTGCCTTACCAAATGGCCCTCTACGCACATCAACCACCAGAAGGCGCAGACCTGGCTGGATCAGCGTAAAGGCAAGAGCGGCTGCACCATCGCCGACGCCAACTCTGACGACAAGAAAGCCTTCATCGCCTACTGCTATGACGTGTATTTGCAGAAGGTGACCACCGCCCTCAAGAAATACGACCCCAACCACCTGTTCCTGGGAGACCGTTTCAACCAGTGGAACTACGAACTGGTGAATCCCGAAATGTTTAAAACGGCCGGCAAGTATGTAGACGTGGTTTCCATCAACCATTACCAGAAGTGGGAACCCGATGCCGATGCGATGCGCAACTGGGAAGCCTGGTCCGGAAAGCCTTTTATGGTAACCGAGTTCTACACCAAGGGCGTGGATTCCGGGATGGCCAACACCACCGGTGCCGGCTGGGTCGTAAAAACCCAGAAAGACCGGGGCCTGTTTTACCAGAACTTTGTGTTGCAGCTGATAAAGAGCAAAGTTTGCGTTGGCTGGCACTGGTTCACTTATATGGATAATGACCCTACCAATCCGGACGGAGACCCTTCCAACAAGGACTCCAACAAGGGCATCGTGCAGTGGGACTGCACCCGCTACGACGAGTGCATCACCCAGATGCGCGCCATCAACGAGCACGTTTACGGGCTGGCCCGCTTCTACCAATAAAAGAAAGACACTATGAGATACAAGTTATTACCTGTTGTTTGCGCAGCCATTCTGGGCCTTTGGGCCTGCAATGCCCTGACGCAGGAGGCTCAGCCGGTTCAGTACCAGGAACCGAAAGTGGACTTTGTGATGCCTTCCGACATCATCGCCGCCCAGGTGGGAGAGAAAGTGGCTTTCAGCGCCAAGCTGGTTTCCGGCGACAAAGTGTCTGTGGGATGGTACATTGACGATGTGCTCACGTCCAGTGCCCAGTCGTTCGAATATGTATTTGAACAGGCGGGTACCTACGACGTGCGTTTCGAAGCCCGCAACGGCGCCGGCGTAGTCTCCCATAGCTATACCGTCAACGTTTCGGACAAGTTGTCCATCACCCTTTCCGTGAAGGACTCTACCCGCGTGGAGCGTCTTCAGCTGAATTACCTGCAGGTTGCGGCCGTGGTGGAATACGGCAAGGATGTCATCCACGAGTGGAGTGTGGACGGGACGGTGCTGGGAGACGAGGCCTTCTTCGGAACCTTCCAACTGGAGGAAGCGCGTATCTACCAGGTCCATTACCGCGGATCCAATCTGAGCGGCTCCTTTGAGAAATCCTTCGAAGTGCTTGTAAACGAGCGTCCGCTGGAGATTTCCTTCTCCAATACCGACGAAATCATTGCCATTCTGGAAGGTCGCACCCTCAAGATTGAAACCCGCGTACTGTATGGAGGTACGGGTCTGCAGCAGAAGTGGTACCTGGACGAGGAACAGGTATCCGAGGAAGCCGACTTCTCCTGGTTCTTTGGGCTGGGCGGCGAATATTTGCTGCGCTATGAGGCCGAGAACGCCAAGGGAGAGACCGTAACCCGCAGTTGGAAGGTGACCGTTTCCTCTACGGGCCGCATCTTTGACGACTTCGAGTACGACGCCATCGGCCCCTGGTTCAACCTGAAGGAAAACTCTCCCGGCATCGAACTGGTGGACAATCCGCTCAAGGAGGGAATCAACACCAGCGACAAATGCTTGCGGGACCAGGTGAGCGGCAGCGGGAGTACGTCGGGTTACTTTACCCTGAAAGCCTCCGTGATGCTGTCCCAGGGCAGTTTCGATGTCTCCGAGTATTCCGGAATCCGCTTCCTCGTGTACCTGAACAACAACGAGTACTATCCCAGGGTCGACTATGCCGGAACCAAGTATCCTTCCGTCACGGCGCCCAAGTTCAACGGAACGTGGGAGAAACTGGAATACAAGCTGCCGGAAGGCCAGACCTTCGACAATACCAAGAATATCGTCTTCCGAATGATGTACAACCAGTCCGGTTCCAACATCTCGGGCGGCAGCACGTCGGCCGAGACCAACAACCGAACCGTTTATATCGACGACATTGAATTCTTCAAGTAAAAATGAGATACAGAATCCTTATCGCTGCCTGCCTGGTCATAGCCGCGCTCGCAGCCTGCAATACGAAAGAGGGAGCTCAGGAAGAGCCTAATAAGGCTCCCAAAGTGGAGTTCTCCGTCAAGGAGACCGCGCTGGATGTGCTGGTGGAATCGTCCGTCGGGTTCAATGCCACCATCGTGGAAGGGAAAAATGTGAAATGCTCCTGGACCGTGGACGGGGAACTGGTGGCTTCCACGCCTTCGCTCACGTGGGTATTCAACAATCTGGGAGAAGTCATCATATCCTTTGAGGCCGAAAACGAGCTGGGAAAGGTTCGGCAGGACTATACCGTAAACGTGGCGGGACTTCCGCTGGATGTGACCTATTCCGTGGAGGAAGATGTCATCCAGGCCGTCATCGGCACCCCTGTGAGCGTATCCGTCACCGTCAATGACGGAGACCGGGAAACCGTTCACGCGTGGCTGCTGGACGGGGAAGATGCCGGGAGCGGCCTTGCCTTCTCCAAGACGTTCGAGGAGGAGGGGATTGGTACTCACACGCTGGCATACCACGGCCGAAATATGTATGGGATGACGGCCTCCAAGACCTGGAGTGTCGAAGTTGCTGACCTTCCGCTGGAGGTGGATTACTCGCCTTCGAAGACGGAACTGGAAGCGATGGTGGGAGACAACGTGAACTTTACGGTCTCCATCGTTCACGGGGCCATCGGCGCATCGACCGTATGGAAACTGGACGACGTCCAGGTGGAAGTGGAAGATCCTTCCAAGTACACCTACACGGGCGAGGCCGAGGGAACTCATACCATTTCCGTAACCATTACCAATGCGGCCGGAGAGTCGGACAGCAGGAGCTGGACACTGACGGTTGTGCCCAAGACGGAAAAGACGCTCCTGTTCGACAACTTCGAAAGCGCCGAAGTGGGCGTGAACGCTTACTACATAGGTAACAACGTGGGCGGGGTCAGCATCCTGCAAACCGTGGAGAATCCTTATAAGACAGATGCCAATTCCAGCGACAAGGTGCTGGTAGACAAGGGTTCTATGATGACCAACACCTCCTCCGGCTACTTTAAGTTCAAGATTGACAAGTATCCTGACGGGACTACGGCCATCACGGCCGACGACCGGGCCCTGTATACCCGGTTCCGCTGCAAGGTTTACATTGGCAGCACGGGCTTTACGCCGCTCCTGCAGGAAGACAACAAGAGCACAAAGAGTACTCCTTCCGAGATTAACGGCATCCCTTTCAATACCACCAGCCCTACCCTGGATGCCTGGAACGCCGCCATCAAGACCAACGACTGGAACGTGTTTGTCTATGATTTCACGAATCCCAAGTACAGCTCCGAGGTGAACAACCTGTCCCAGACCAACCAGTTGCAGTTCCGCGTGTTCGTAGACTTCAACAACAACGGCAAGGCCGGTCAGGATGTCTATTTCGACGACTTTGAGTTCCTTGAATAAGAGCGTATGCGACTACTTTTCATCACCCTCCTGGCCCTGGCGGTGAGTTTCACTGCCAGGGCGCAGGAATACCGGCAGGTAGAGACCCGAAAAAACGCCACCGTCAAGGAGTGGACCGCTTATCCCACCCGTACCCTGGACCGTCTGAAAGGCTTCAAGGCCCGCAAGACAGATCCTGCTACGGACCAGTACGGCGGTTGGAAATCGACCACCTATGAAGCCACCGGTTTTTTCCGTACCCAGAAAATCGGGGACCGCTGGTGGATGATTGACCCCGAGGGACACCCTTACATCTTCAAAGGCGTGGCGGTGTTTTCCGTGGGCCATTCCAATCGCCAGAAGCGTGCCCTGGAGGAGAAATATGGTTCGATGGAGAGCTGGGCCGATGCCGAAATGGACCATCTCCGTTCCCTGGGCTTTAACGGCCTGGGAGCCTGGTCGGCCGTTGAGGCGGTGCGAAAAAGCGAAAGGCCTATGCCTTACACCGTCATTGTAAGCCCGATGGGACGTTACCACGGCGTTCACCTGCGGCGTTACGGCGGAAAATATCTCCAGCACGGCTGGCAGAACTATCGTTTTGACCTGGCGATGGTGTTTGACCCCGATTTCGACCGGTTCGTAGAAAGCGAGCTGGCCAAAGTGGCGGCCTACAAGGACGACCCCTGGCTGGTGGGTTATTTCACCGACAACGAGATTCCTTGGGTGAACGACGCCCTGGACCGTCATCTGACGCTGCTGGCCCACGACGAACCGGCCTATCTGGCGGTTCGCGGCTGGTATGAGGAACGCAAGGGGAAAGACGCGCGCCCCGAGGACATCACCCAGGAAGACCGGGATGCCTTCAACGCGTTCTATCTGGACACTTATCTGTCCAAGGTTACCGCCGCGCTGCGCAAGTACGACACCAACCATCTGTACCTGGGCTGCCGTTTCAACCAGTGGAAGGAAGAATTGCACAACCCGGCTATGTTCCGGGTGGCCGGCCGCTATATGGACGTAATCTCCGTGAACCACTATCAGCGATGGACTCCGGATATGGAAGAAATCACTAACTTTGAAAAATGGTCCGGAAAGCCGTTCCTCGTCACGGAATACTACACCAAGGGTGAGGATTCCGACCTTCCCAATACTACCGGCGCGGGATGGAATGTGCACACGCAGGAGGACCGGGGCTGGTTTTACCAGAACTTCTGCCTGCAGCTGCTTGAAAGCAAGTGCTGCGTGGGCTGGCACTGGTTCAAGTATATGGACAACGACCCGGAAGACCTGACCACCGACTACTCCAACCGGGATTCCAACAAGGGGATGGTGAAGTGGAATTTCGAGCCCTATCCCGCCCTGCTGGACAGAATGAAGCAACTGAATGAACGAACTTATAGACTCATAGATTATTTCGATGAATAAAACTTTCCTCCTGGGGCTTGTCGGCGCCCTCCTGTGCGCATCCCCTGCGTGGGGCGGAGAAGAAGCGCCCGCCCCGATGATCATCAATATCGCCGACCGCAGTTCCGTCTCCCTGGACGGACAGTGGAAGTACCTGGTAGACCAGTATGGAATTGGCTACTACAATTATCGTCTGGTTCCCCAGTCGGACAAAGAATCCTTCTTTGCCGATAAAAGTTTTGACGACGACCGTACCAAACTGGTCGAATACAGTTTTGACCGTGGCGGGGAAATGACCGTCCCGGGGGACTGGAATACCCAGTACGAGAAACTGTACTACTATGAAGGAAAGCTTTGGTATCGCACCAAATTCCAGGCCCGGCCGCAACCGGACAAACGGTATTTCCTGTGGTTTGGGGCCGTAAACCATACGGCAATCGTAGGCTTCAACGGAAAGAAGGTCGCCCGTCACGAAGGCGGCTTCACCCCCTTTAACATCGAGGTAACCGGTAAATTGAATGAGGGGGATAACTCCCTGGTGGTCCTGGTAGACAACACCCGCAACAAAGACGGCATTCCCACCAACAACAGCGACTGGTGGAACTATGGCGGCATTACCCGCAGTGTGAAACTGCTGGAGATGCCTGGCACGTTTATCCGGGACTATGCCGTCCTGATGGATAAGGAGGTAATCGGGAAAGTCAAGAAGAACAAGGCGGCAAGGCACCGCATCTACGGGTATGTGAACCTGGACGGGGCCGATGCCCCCGGCCAGAAGGTAACCCTGTCCATCCCCGAGCTCAAGATAAGCCTGGATGTGACGGCCGATGAAAACGGGAAGGCCTGTTTTGAAACCGTAGCCGCTCCCGAACTCTGGAGCCCGGACTCTCCCAAGCTATATGACGTGGTCATAACATCGGCCCTGGATTGCACGCGCGACCGCGTGGGCTTCCGCACCATTGAGACGGCGGGCGACAAGATCCTTCTCAACGGGAAAGAAATCTTCCTTCGGGGCGTGTCCGTTCACGAGGAATCCATTGCCCCGGTGGGGCGCATCACCCGCCCGGACCAGGACCGTGAACTGCTGGAATATGCCAAGGACCTGGGCTGCAACTTCGTCCGCCTGGCCCATTACCCGCACAACGAGGAGATGGTACGCCTGTGTGAAGAGATGGGACTGCTGGTATGGTCCGAGATTCCTGTATACTGGACCATCTCCTGGAACAACAAGGCAACCTATGCCAATGCACAGCAGCAGCTGGAAGAGATGATAACCCGGGACATTAACCGGGCCAACATCATCATCTGGTCGGTGGCCAACGAAACCCCTATCTCTCCGGAGAGGACATCGTTCCTCTCACGCCTGATTGCCCGGGCGCGGGGAATGGATCCTACCCGTCTGGTGAGCGCCGCGATGGAAAAGGCCGCGGCGGGCAAGAACCATTATACGGTGGACGACCCTCTCCTGGAATACACGGACCTTATTTCCTTTAACCAGTATGTGGGCTGGTACAGCAGCCGCAGCGAGGAGTGTGACGTCACTTTCTGGGAGTTCCCCGTGAAGAAGCCGGTGTTCATCTCGGAATTCGGCGCCGGTGCGCTGTACGGCAACCATGGGCCCGCCAGCGAACGGTTCACGGAGGAATATATGGCCGACTGTTACCGGCGCAACATCCGGATGATGGTGGAGCGGATGCCCGGTTTCTCGGGCTGCTCCCCCTGGATCCTGAAAGACTTCCGCAGCCCGCGCCGCGCCCTGAACGGCATTCAGGACGATTATAACAGAAAAGGCGTCATTTCTGAGGATGGAAAGAAAAAAATGGCATACTTTGTACTTCAAGATTGGTATAAACAATTGGAACATGAATAATTTATTCGACATCAAGGGAAAAGTGGTGGTGATGACCGGCGCCTGCGGGGTGCTGGGTTCCACGATTGTGAAATACTTTGCCTCCCAGGGCTGCAAGGTAGTCCTTCTGGACCTGGAACGGGCAAAGGAGATTGGTTTAAAGTTAGTTAGTGAAATCAAGGCCGCCGGCGGGGAGGCAATGTTCCTTCCCACCAACGTCCTTGATGAATCGGCCCTGGAGAAGAACCTTTCCGATATCCTGGCGGCCTACGGCACCATCGACATCCTGCTGAACGCTGCCGGCGGCAATATGGGCCCTGCCAACGTGCAGCCGGACCAGACCATCGCCGACCTGGACATCGACGCGATGAAGAAGGTATGCGACCTGAACATCTTCGGCACGGTGATTCCCACCAAGGTGTTCGTGAAGCCGATGGTGGCCCAGAAGAAGGGTGCCATCATCAACTTCTGCTCGATGTCTTCCTTCCGCCCGCTCACGCGCGTGGCGGGTTACGGCATTGCGAAGGCCGGGATGGCCAGCTGGACGCAGTGGCTCTCGGGTGAGTTGGCAATGAAGTTCGGCGAGGGCATCCGCGTGAACGGCATCGCCCCGGGCTTCCTGCTGACGAATCAGAACCGCTCGCTGCTGACGAACCCCGACGGGTCCCTCACGGACCGTTCTCACAAGATCCTGGCCCACACGCCCTTCGGCCGCTTCCTGGAGCCCGACGAACTGGTGGGCGCCCTGCATTACCTGGCCTGCGACGCCTCCAAGGGCGTGACCGGCACCGTGGCCGTGGTGGACGGCGGCTTCAACTCCTTTACCATCTAATCTTTGGCCTATGTATCTGATGAGACAAAGCTGGCGGTGGTACGGTCCCAACGACCCCGTCACCCTGGACAACATCCGCCAGGCGGGTGTGACTGATATCGTGAGCGCCCTGCACCACATTCCCAACGGCGAAGTGTGGACGGTTGAGGAAATCGAGAAACGCAAGGCCCAGTGCGCCGCCAAGGGCCTGGTGTGGAGCGTGGTGGAATCCGTTCCCGTGCACGAGCACATCAAGACGCGGGAAGGGGAGTACCTGAAGTATATTGAGAACTACAAGCAGACCATCCGCAATCTGGCCGCCTGCGACATCCACTGCATCACCTATAACTTTATGCCGGTGCTGGACTGGACGCGTACGAACCTGTTCTATGAGATGCCGGACGGTTCCCGGGCCCTGCGCTTTGAGCGCGCTGCCTTCCTGGCCTTCGACCTGTTCATCCTCAAGCGCCCCGGCGCTATGGCGGAGTATTCCGCCGAGGAGATTGCCAAGGCCAAGGCCCGCTACGGGCAGATGGACCCCGACGAGATCGCCCTCATCACCCGCAACATGATCGCCGGCCTTCCCGGCAGCGAGGAAAGCTTCACGCTGGAGCAGTTCCAGGCGGCCCTGGACCGCTACAAAGGCATCGGCCCGGAAGAACTTCGCTCCAACCTCATCTTCTTCCTGCAGCAGGTCTGCCCCGTGTGCGACGAAGTGGGTTCCCGGATGGTGATTCACCCAGACGACCCGCCGTACCCGATTCTCGGCCTGCCGCGCATTATGTCAACGGCCGAGGACTTCCGCAAGCTCATTGCCGCTGTACCCAACCCGTCCAACGGCCTGAACCTTTGCACCGGCTCCCTGGGCGTGCGCGCCGACAACGACTGCCCCGCGATGATGCGGGAGTTCGGGGACCGCGTGGACTTCGTGCATCTGCGCTCTACCAAGCGTGACGCCGAAGGCAACTTCTATGAGGCCAACCTGCTGGAAGGCGACGTGCCGGTCTATGAGATGATGAAGGCGATGCTGGAAGTGGAGCAGAAGCGCCAGTTCCGCATCTTCCTGCGCCCGGACCACGGTCACCAGATGTGCGACGACCTTAACCGCAAGTCCAATCCCGGCTACTCCTGCTACGGCCGCCTGCGCTCGCTGGCCGAGCTCCGCGGCATCGAGTATGCACTGGCAAAAGCCCAATAAGAAATGAAGCGATTCCTGACACTATCGATAGGTCTCTTTGTCGTCCTTGCCCTCCAGGCTAAGGATTATAAAGTGCTGTCTCCTAACGGTGAAGTCTCGGTTTTGCTTCAAAGCGGAGAGAGTCTTCTTTGGAGTGTCTCTTTGGGTGATCAAGTCCTGATTCCCCCCTCGGAGATTGCTCTTGCCCTTGTTGATGGCAATGTGTATGGGCCAAAGACAAGGTTCACGAAAGTAGACAGAAAGAAGGTAGATCAAACACTTCAGGCTCAAAACTTCAAGCGTAGTACCGTACGTGACTGCTATAACGAACTAACCCTTTGTGCGAAAGATTTCGATATTATAGTAAGGGCTTACGATGATGGCGCTGCATATCGTTTTGTGACGAAGGAAGGGGTGATTATCACCTCCGAGAAGGCGTCGTTCAACTTTTCGGAAGATTACGCCGCCTGGGTCCCGTATGTCGTTCCTGGCAGAAAACTCGGAGATCAGTTCTTCAGTTCCTTTGAAAACCTTTATTCGCACATCCGCCTGTCTGACTGGGAGAGTGGCAGACTTGCCTTCCTGCCCATTACAGTAAGCGCTCCGGGTGGAATTAAACTATGCCTCACCGAAACGGACCTCCGGAATTATCCCGGAATGTATCTTACAACCCCGGATGGGGGTAAGAGTCTAAATGGCGTATTCGCTCCATACCCCAAAGAGATTCAGCAGGGTGGGCACAATATGCTTCAAGGTATTGTTACCGGGCGCGAACCCTTTATTTATAAAGGAGAAAAAGGAGAAGCTCTCCCTTGGCGTATTGTTGTTATAGCGCGTGAAGACAAGGCGTTGGCAGAAAACGATCTGGTTTGGAGACTGTCCACCCCGGCCCAGGGGGATTTCTCCTGGGTGAAACCAGGCAAGGTTGCCTGGGACTGGTGGAACGATTGGAATATCACCGGAGTTCCCTTCCTTTCAGGCGTCAACAACGATACTTACAAGTATTATATTGATTTTGCTGCCGCAAACGGAATCGAATATGTCATTCTGGATGAGGGCTGGGCTGTGAACAAGAAGGCCGATTTGTTCCAGATTGTTCCGGAGATTGACCTTCCGGTGCTATGTCAATATGCAACAGACAGAGGCGTAAGATTAATCCTTTGGGCGGGATATTGGGCCTTCAATAAGGATATGGAGGCTGTATGCGAACATTATTCCAAAATGGGCATCGCCGGATGGAAGATTGATTTCATGGATAGGGACGATCAGCCGATGGTCGCTTTCTATGAGAAAGCAGCCAGAACTGCGGCAAAATATCATCAGATTGTAGATTTCCATGGGGCCTTTAAGCCTTCCGGTCTTACACGGACGTGGCCTAATGTTCTAAACCATGAGGGCGTAGCCGGGCTCGAAAATATGAAATGGGCCACCCCGGAATGGGATCAAGTTACATACGACGTGACTATTCCGTTTGTCCGTCTGGTTGCAGGTCCGGCCGATTACACCCAGGGAGCTATGAGAAATGCTGCCAAAGGTCATTACGCGCCTATCAATAGCGAGCCCATGAGTCAGGGGACGCGCTGCCGTCAGTTGGCAGAATATGTGGTCTTTGATGCTCCTTTCACGATGCTTTGCGATTCTCCATCCGCTTATCGGAAAGAGCCGGAATGTACAAGTTTCATTGCCTCCATTCCGACGGTTTGGGATGAAACCATAGCCTTGGATGGCCGAATTGGCGAGTATGTTGTGATTGCCCGTCGCAGCGGCTCCACCTGGTATGTGGCCGCCATGACGGACTGGACGCCAAGGGATATTACTGTCAAACTGCCGGTCGCGGCAACATCGGCTGTCCTGTGGCGCGACGGTGTCAATGCCCATCGCAATGGACAGGACTACATAAAAGAAAGAATTAGTCTTGACGGAGACACCATTAACGTTCATCTTGCCCCTGGTGGTGGATGTGTATTAGTTTTTTAGCATATGAAACGCCTCATTATTATTGCATTGTCATGGATCTGGACAACTGGTATTTATGCCCAGGATGCTTCTAATTATGTGTTTACCGAAGCATCCGACTTGACGCTTGTCGGCAAATTAATGGATACTCCCAATCCCTATCACAGGGTAGATACGGTAGTATACAAAGGCTTTACTTCCCACGAGAACTTTCAGGTGAGGTGCAGCGCTGGTATGGCGGTTGCTTTCCGCACGGATTCTCCGTCGGTCCATATCCGTCATACCGGCAACTTTTCGCATAGGAGCAGTTCTACTACGGGACACGCCCAACATGGTTACGACCTCTATATCAAAAAGGATGGCAAGTGGATTTGGGCCATTAGCCGTGGTGTCGATATGGATAATCCTGAAAAGGAAATCAGTCTTATCCGTTATACGGGGAACTCCATGAAAGAGTACCTTCTGTATCTTCCCATTTATAGCGAACTTACGTCCTTGAAGATTGGTGTAGAAGAAGGTTGTGTTTTAGAAGCCATTGACCCTCCTTTCCGTCACAGGGTGGCCATATTCGGTTCCAGTTTTACCCAGGGTATTTCTACGTCCCGTGCCGGGATGCCCTATCCCGCCCAGTTCACGCGCCATACCGGTATCCAGATGCTGCCCCTGGGCTGCAGCGGCAACTGCAAGATGCAGCCGTATTTTGCCGATGTCCTTGCCGACGTTGAGGCCGATGCGTATGTCTTTGACACCTTCTCAAATCCCGGTGTGAAAACAATCAAAGAGCGTCTTTTCCCTTTCATTGAGCGTCTCAAGGAGGCTCATCCGGGCAAACCGCTTATTTTCCAGCAAACGATCAGGCGGGAGAATCGTAACTTTTGCGCCCATCACGAATCCAACCAGTCTCAAGTCCAGCACGTGGCCGATTCCCTGATGAAGATCGCCATCAAGCGCTATAGTGATGTCTATTATATCCAGCCTGAAAGTGATGATGGCTCTCATGAATGGTCTGTGGACGGAATCCATCCCGGAGATCACGGCTACTACATTTGGGCTCGTTCTATTGAAAAACCGATCATCGATATACTGAAGAAATACGGTATCAGATGAGAAAAGTCTTTTTATTATTAGTGGCGTCTCTGACCCTTCTGTCTTGCAATAGAAGACACGCCGAAGTTTATTCGCTCCATTCGGGGAGCATCACACTGATGGTTACCGATTTCGGAGCCAGGGTAATGTCGTTATGCACACCGGACAAGGATGGTGTCATGGAGAATATCGTGGTGGGTCACAAGACGGTGGAGGAGTATATGAACCCTCCGGGAGAGCGCTTCCTCGGTGCCTGTGTAGGGCCGGTAGCAAACCGCATAGGTGGAGCCTCGTTCCAGATAGATGGTGTGGTATATAACACTCCTGCTAACGACAATGGCCTTAATACCCTGCACGGCGGCTTCATTGGCGTGGACAATATGTTCTGGGACGTAATGTTTGTCTGCGATACGGCAATTATCTTTCATCTGCAGCACCCGGATGGGCAAGAAGGTTATCCCGGTAACCTCGACATGATGATGACGTATTCGCTGTCACCGTCCGGTGAATTCAAGGTGGAGTATATGGCAACGACCGATAAGCCTACGCCGGTTAACTTCTCTCACCATCCCTTCTTCTGCCTTCGGGGGGAAGGGAACGGCAGCATAGAGGAGTATCTGATGCAGATTAATGCTTCCAATTATACTCCTATTGATGCGGAGAGTATTCCTACAGGCGAAATCGCCCCTGTAGAGGGTACGCCCTTTGACTTCCGCGAACCTCACCCGATCGGGGAACGTCTCGGCTGGGAAAACGAACAACTGGCCAATGCCCGGGGCTACGACCACAACTGGTGCATTGATAAAACCACTGACGGTATCGAGCTCGTCTGCCGAGTATCTGACCCCGTTTCGGGCCGCTTTGTGGAAGTCCTCTCCGACCAGCCCGGACTGCAGTTCTATAGCGGCAATTTTTTTGACGGTAAAGAGAACGGCTCCAACGGAAATCCCTTGGAGTTCAGGAGCTCTTTTGTCCTCGAAACTCAGAAATGGCCCGATGCCGTGAATCATCCGAACTTTACGCCCGTAATCCTTAGACCTGGAGAGGTATACACGCACACCTGTATTTATCGTTTCGGTGTTGCAGGAGAGTAGTTTTTCCGGGAGGAAGGGGTACCTGGAACGTTAGGATTTTTGGAAAAAGGGAGCCGGTGGAAGGACCGGTTCGCGTTAGCGAATGCCGGGCTTTTGGGAAAACGGTGAATCGGAGGGACGACGGTGGGCCTGCGAAGGATATCGCCTTGATCGAAGGGAAAACGAACATTAGCCCGGCAAGGGCCTTCCACCGAGTGCGACCGCCAAAAATCCGTGTTCCCGGTACCCCTTCCTCCCGGAAAACCCTGACTACGCTGACGCGAAATCGCCATTGTACGCGTTCTACATGTCAACGCGGCCAGCTTAAAGCACAATAATGGCCCTGTGTGGCAGATTTCGTGCTTTAGGCATACTCTTGCACCCCCGTTAAAGCACAGTAACGGCCCCGTGTGGCAGATTTCGTGCTTTAGGCATACTCTTGCGCCCCCGTTAAAGCACAGTAGCGACCCTGTGTGGCAGATTTCGTGCTTTAGGCATACACTTGCACCCCCGTTAAAGCACAGTAACGGCCCTGGGAGCAGGATTTTGTGCTTTAAGCACCCCTTCCTCCCGGAAAACGAGCACGCGGGCACAAAAAAAGAGAGTGACAAGGATTTGTCACTCTCTGGGAGCCACTCATCAGGCTCGAACTGACGACCTGCGCGTTACGAATGCGCTGCTCTACCGACTGAGCTAAAGTGGCCTGACCGGTTGTGATGGACCGGGACTGCAAAGATACAAACATTTTTTGTATTTTTGCAAACAAATTCTTTGTTATGAGGTCTGATATCGTTATCATTGGTGGAGGAGCCGCAGGGCTCGTGGCAGCCATCGGAGCTGCGAAGGTGCTTACCGAAAGTGAGAATGGCGGCACCGTTACCGTGTTGGAAAAAATGCCCAAGGCGGGGCGTAAAGTCATGATTACCGGCAAGGGTCGGTGCAATTTCACCAATGTGAAGGAATGGCAGGACTTTAGCGACCATATCCGTACCGATACCAACTTCCTGAGTGCGGCCTGGCACAATCTTACGCCGGAGAATGTCATTGACCTTCTGAAGCAGAACGGCCTGCGTTCCGTGGTGGAACGCGGAGACCGTGCTTTCCCGCAGAGCCACATGGCCGGCGACGTGGTGGATACCCTGCTGCGTGCCTGCACCCTGGCGGGCGTGAAGGTGGTCACGGACTGCGAAGTCAAGACCATCGACGTTACGCCCCGCGGCTTTAGCCTGGACTGCGTCCAGACCAGCCGCAAGCAGGTTCGCATCCCCGTGGACGATCCCCGCAAGCTGAGGCCCGGCAAGCCGGCTCCCACCCGTGAAGAAATCACCATCGAGCCCGTGGAATACAACTGCCGCAAGCTCATCATCGCCACCGGCGGCCTGTCCTATCCCGGCACCGGCAGCACCGGCGACGGCTATATGTGGGCCGAAGAACTGGGCCACAGCGTGGAATCCTGCTTCCCGTCCCTGACGGCGCTGGTCCCGGTCGGCTATAAGGAAGCTACGCCCCTGGCCGGCGAAATCAAGCAGGCTTTCCGCGGACGCACGGTTTACGGCAAGACCAAGGAGCGCAAGATTGCCCCGCTGCCGCAGTGGTACCCCACTTTTGAGAAACACATCGAACGCATTACTCCGCTGTCCGACCTGGGCGAACTGTTCAACGGCAACAACCTGGACAACGTCCAGTTAACCCTGTTCGTGAACGGTCAGGAGGTTCAGCAGGAGTTCGGTGATATCGAGTTCACCGACGGCGGCCTGGAAGGCCCTTTGGGCTTCATGGTAAGCCGCAAGGCCGTCAAGGCCCTGAACGACGGTCAGAAAGTCTCCATCTCCATGGACCTGAAGCCAGCCGTGGAACTGGAAAAACTGGATGCCGACATCCACGCCAAGTGGGAGGAAGTCATCAACGACGACCGCTCCAAGGGCCAGAGCTTCCAGCGCCTGTTCCGCATCATGCTGGGTAAACTCATTCCCTGGAACATCACCCTGGCTTTCCTCAAGACCAACCCCAAGGTCAGCGTGGATTCCCTGGCATCGGCCCTCAAGGACTGGAAACTGGACATTGCCGGTTTCGTGGGCTTTGAACGCTGCGTCATCACCGCCGGCGGCATCTCCACCTCCGAGGTAACCGCCAAGACCCTGGAGTCCAAGAAACAGCCCGGCCTGTACTTCGCCGGAGAGGTCCTGGACATGGACGCCGATACCGGCGGCTACAACCTCCAGCTGGCCTTCTGCACGGGCTATCTGGCCGGCCAGAGTGCCGCCAAAGCCCTGGATAACAACAAATAATCGGAATCATGTACTACGTTTGCAAACGACTGGAAATATCGTCGGCCCACGCCCTTCACCTTTCCTATGAGAGCAAGTGCGAGAACCTGCACGGCCACAACTGGATTGTGAAGATCTACTGCAAGAGCGAAAAGCTTAACGCCGACGGCATGGTCACGGACTTCACCCACATCAAGAAGGACATCACATCGGCCCTGGACCACAAGAACCTGAACGAGGTCTTCGACTTCAACCCCACGGCCGAGAACATAGCCCGCTGGATCTGCGACCACGTGGAGAACGCCTACAAGGTAGAGGTGTGGGAAAGCGAGATGAACATGGCGGCCTATGAGCGCTAAGACCTACCGCGTCAACGAAATTTTCTATTCCCTCCAGGGCGAAGGCTTCTGGACGGGCGCGCCCATGGTTTTCGTGCGCCTGAGCGGCTGCAACCTCCAGTGCCCCTTCTGCGACACGGATCACGCGTCCTTTCAGGAGATGAGGGCCGATGAAATCCTGGCTGCCGTGCGGGCTGCCGGCGGTCCCTGCAAGCGCATCTGCCTCACCGGGGGAGAGCCTTCCCTGCAGGCCGATGAAGCCCTGCTGGATGTCTTCCACAAGGCGGGCTATTCGGTGCACATGGAAACGAACGGTACGCATGAACTGCCTGTCGGCCTGGACTGGGTGACGCTCAGTCCCAAGAATCAGGTAGAAGGCCTGAAGGGCAACGGCACCGTTATCCTCGAGAAGGCCGACGAACTGAAACTGGTCCTTTCGCCCGGCGTGAATCCGCTGATCTGGACCTATTTCCCCGCTACTTGGTTCTTCCTGCAGCCCTGCGACCAGGGCGGCCGCATGAACACGGCCGAGGTCATCGCCTTCATCCAGGCCCATCCCCTCTGGCGTCTGTCCCTTCAGACGCATAAAATGCTCAACATCCGCTAATGATTTCCGACGAGGTCAAAGGGCCCCTTCCGCGCCGCCAAAAATCCCGTTTTTTTGTATCTTTGTATGATTTAAAGTATAGCAATCGAATTATGGATAAAAAATCTTACGCATTTGGCATGAGTGTGGCTTCCAGCTTCTTTCAGCAGGGAATCCACATTCCCAATCTGGACGACTTTGTGGCCGGTCTCAAGGCCATGTTAACCGGCACCCAGCCCGCCATTAGCCTGGAAGAGGCCGGCGAGGCCCTGGAGACCTTCTATAAGGAGCTGGAGGACGAAACCACCCAGCGTGCCCAGGCCGCCGGCGCCGCCGCTAAGGCCGAAGGCGAGAAGTTCCTGGCCCAGATGGCCAAGGATCCGCAGGTGAAGGCTACCGGTAGCGGACTCATGTACAAAGTGATCAAGGAAGGCTCCGGCAAGAAGCCCAAGGCCACCGATAAGGTATACTGCCACTACGAGGGCACGTTCCCGGACGGAACCGTCTTCGACAGCTCCTACAAGCGTGGAGAGCCCATCGAGTTTGGCCTGAACCAGGTCATCAAGGGCTGGACCGAGGGTCTGCAGCTCATGAGCGAAGGCGCCAAGTACGAACTGTACCTGCCCTACCACCTGGCCTATGGCGAGTCCGGCACCCGTGGCATTCCGCCCTGCAGTGCCCTCAAGTTCGTGGTGGAACTCATCGAAGTAAGATAATTGGAACAGGTCATTCAGGCCATCGAAGTCTTTGCGCTGGTTACCGGCGTCGCTTATGCGGTGCTGGAAATCCTGCAGAAGAACAGCATGTGGGTGGTGGGAATCCTCACCAGCACGGCTTGCGCGTTCAGTTTCGGCGTGCAGCATGTCTGGGCCTCGATGGGCCTGAACATCTATTACCTGGTGATGTCGGTGGTGGGCTTGGTGCAGTGGAGAAAGGCCGGCCAGCAGGTAGGGGAGGGCGAGATCCATCTTCAGGAAATCCCCCGGAAGGTACAAATCATCAGTGCTTTGCTCTTCGTGGCAGGCTCCGTGCTCCTGATCCAGGTGCTGCGGGCCGCCGGCGACGCCGAGCCCCGGCTGGATGCCGTAGCCACCGTCCTGAGTGTCATCGCCACCTGGTGGCTGGCCCAGAGCTATCTGCAGCAGTGGCTGCTGTGGATTGTGGCCGACATCATCACTACCACCCTTTGCATCGTTACCGGACAGTACTGGCTGGCCGCGCTGTACCTCACCTATATTTGCGGTGCCGTCTACGGGTATTTCCATTGGAAAAGCCGGGGAAAATACCTACCTTTGAAAGATTCAAACCAGTAATCGTGAAACAACTCATCATAGACTGTGGCGCTACCAAGGCCGACTGGTGCGTGGTGGAAAATAAGGCCGTGAGCAACGTGCGCACACGGGGATTCAACCTGTGCCAGACGCCCGCAGACCTGCTTGACGAAATCATCTCCGGTGCGGCGGCCCAGATAGGACCCGGCGTCACCGAGGTGCATCTGTATGCCGCCGGGCTGCTGGAAAAGCCCGAAACGGACTTTGGCAAGTGGTTCCCCGGAGCGGAGATTGAGTACGCCTCCGACATGTTGGGCGCCGCCCGCGCCGTCTGCGGCCACAACCCCGGCATCGCCGCCATCCTGGGAACGGGTGCCAACACCTGCGAGTTTGACGGAAACAACATCGGCTGGAAGGTGAACTGCGGCGGCTACATCGTGGGAGACGAAGGCAGCGGTGCCGTCCTGGGCAAGCTCTTCATTACGGACTTCATCAAGAACTATATGCCGGAAGCCCTGCTCCAGGAGGTGCATGAGGCCTATCCGGACCTGGATTACCTGTATATCGTGCGCAAGGTGTACGGCGGCGAGGCCCCGGCCCGCTTCCTGGGCGCTTTTGCTCCCTTCATCCTGGAGCGCTACAACCGTTACGAATACGTCAGGGACCTGGTAGACTACAACTTCCGGGGCCTGTTCGAAAAGACACTGAAACAGTATAAACCCCTTCCTGTGGGCGTCGTGGGCGGTTTTGGCTATGCCGGCCGCGAAATCCTGCAGCGGCTGGGAAAGGAGTACGGCGTCACGTTCTCCAAGTTCCTGGCCACGCCCGCCGAAGGTCTGGTAGAATACCATGCCGTATAAGGAAACATATCCTTCGGCCCTGCTCACAGAGGCAGTGGAGGCTATCGGCTCCCTTCCCGGAGTCGGTCGCCGCAGCGCGCTGCGCCTGGCCCTGCACCTGCTCAAGCAGCCCGCCGAGAATGTGCACCACTTTACATCGGCCATCAATAACCTGCGGGACGGTGTCTGCTACTGCAAGCGCTGCCGCATGATTTCCGACGACGAAATTTGCTCCATCTGCGGGGACCATTCCCGCAACCAGCGCTCCATCTGCGTGGTAGAGAGCGTGCGCGATGTCATGAGCATCGAATCCACCGGCCAGTACCACGGCGTGTACCACGTGCTGGGCGGCATCATTTCGCCCATCTCCGGCATCGGCCCGTCGGACCTTTCCATCAAAGAACTGACAGAACGGGTGAATGCCCTGGAAGACCCCCAGAGCGCCGAAGTCATCCTGGCCCTGAGCGGCGACGTAGAGGGGGAGACCACCGCTTTCTACGTATATCGACAGATCGAAAATTCCGGCATCCGCGTGAGCACACTGGCCCGCGGCCTGGGCTTCGGAGACGATCTGGAATATGCCGACTCCCTAACCCTGGGCCGCGCCATAACCAATAGACAAGAATTTAAACCATGAACCCCGAAGCTTCCCGTTGTTTACTTTGTAAGAAGCCAAAATGCGCCTTGCAGGGCTGTCCGGTGCACACTCCCGTGCCGGAAAGCATGCTGCTGTACCGTCAGGGTCGTCTGGCCGAAGCCGGACGCCTCCTGTTCCGGAACAATCCGCTTAGCGCCATCACGTCGCAGGTGTGCGACTGGAAGCGCTTCTGCTACGGCAACTGCGTTCTCAATGTGAAGCAGATGCCCATCAAGTGGTACGAGATAGAGCAGGAAATCTCCGGCCAGTACCTGTTCGAGCACCGGCTGGAGCGCCAGTCCATGGAGCTCACCGGAGAACGCATCGCCATCGTCGGTGCCGGTCCCGTGGGCCTGGCTGCCGCGGTCTGGTTGTACGAGGCCGGGGCCGAAGTCAACATCTTCGACGCCAACTCCCGCCCGGGCGGCGTGCTGCGCTACGGCATCCCGTCCTTCCGCCTGGACAAGAAATACTGCGACGCCTTCGAGCGCATGTTCCTCGAGGCCGGTATCTCCTTCCACGGAGACGTTGAGGTAGGGAAGGATCTTACGCTGTCGGCCCTGTCGGCCGAATACGACGCGGTGCTCCTGGGTATGGGGGCCGAGAAACCCGCCACCCTGCGCATCCCCGGGGAGGAACGTGCCGTGCAGGCCCTGCCTTTCCTGAAGAATCCGTCGGCCTTTGACCTGGGCAAGAAAGTTATCGTGATCGGCGGCGGAAATGTGGCCATGGACGCCTGCCGTACCGCCGTACGCCAGGGCTGCGAAACCTGGGTGTACTACCGCAAGACCTTCGAGAATATGCCGGCCAATCCCATTGAAGTGGAGGAAGCCAAGGCCGATGGCGTCCAGTTCCAGGTTTTCCAGGCGCCCGTGGAGGTGAAGGAAGGCGGCGTGGTCTTCCGCGACTGCGAGAACGTGCAGCCGGAGGACGGCGGGCGCGTGATCACGCGTATCATCGACGGAACCGACCACTTCGTGGAATGCGATACCCTCCTCACCGCCATCAGCGAGGAACCCGACTTCGAGCTCTTCGCCCACACCAACGCCGTGATGAATGCGCAGGGCTGGCCCGAGGTAGACGAAGGCCAGAAAGTGGAAGCCCTGCCCAACGTGTGGGTGGCCGGCGACTTCTTCCTGGGTCCCAAGACCGTGGTAGAGGCCGTGGCATCGGCCCGCGTGGCCGTCGATTCAATAATCGGACATTTGAAATGAAAGCACTCTTAGTATACTCCGGTGGGTTGGACAGCACCACCCTGCTCTATGAATACAAGGACAGCATCGCGTTGGCCGTGAGTTTTGACTATGGCTCCAAGCACAATGCAAGGGAAATTGCCTGCGCGGCCGAAAACTGCCGCCGCCTGGGCATCCGGCACATGGTCATTCCCCTGGGCTTCATCGGCCAGTATTTCAAGAGCGACCTTCTGCTTAGCGGGGGAGAGATTCCCGAGGGTTCGTATGCCGATGAAAACATGAAGAGCACCGTAGTGCCCTTCCGCAACGGTATCATGCTGGCCGTGGCCGCCGGCCTGGCCGAAAGCTTCGACCTGGATGCCATCATGCTGGCCAATCACAGCGGGGACCACGCCATCTACCCAGACTGCCGCCCGGAATTCGTGGACGCTTTCGCCGCCGCCGTCAAGGCCGGCACCTACAACGGCGTCAAGCTGCTTTCTCCCTACTGCAATATTACCAAACGGGACATCGCCCTGCGCGGCAAAGAGCTGGGCGTGGACTATTCCCTTACCTATTCCTGCTACAAAGGCGGAGAGAAGCACTGCGGCAAGTGTGGCACCTGCACCGAGCGCAAAGAAGCGCTCGAAGGGTTCGACCCCACCGAATATCTGGATTAACCACTTGTAGTTTCAAAATTTTTCCGTACTTTTGTAGGCTGACTTTTCCGTAATGTCAGCTGGTTGAAACGTATAACTCCATCCGGTGCGACTGGCCCGGAGCTAAAACAGACAGAGATATGCTGAGTATCTTCTACAGAGAAAACGGAAAAATTCTCCTCTCCCAGTCGGAGAAAGACTTCCCGAAGATCAAGCTGGAAGACGCCGTGTGGATAGACCTGGTAGATCCTACCGGGGCCGAAAAACGTGCCGTGGAGTCCTTCCTGGGCACCGAAATCCAAAGCCGTGCGCAAGCCGAAGAAATCGAATCATCGTCCCGTTACTTCGAGACAGATGATGCCATCTTCGCCAACACCAACTTCCTCACGCCGGGACAGGACGAATATATGATGCAGCCCGTGTCGTTCACCATCGTGGACGATACCCTCACTACGCTGCGTGAAGTGCCCCTGCGCTCCTTCACGGAGCTGCAGCGCCGCCTGCAGGTCAATCCCAAGCAATATCCTTCGGGCTTCAGCGTTTTCGCCAGCATCCTGGATCAACGTGTAGACCTGGATGCCGATATGATCGAGCTCCTTTCCAAGGAGATTTCCCAGTACGCCAAGCAGATCAACGACCAGGAAGACATCGACCAGGAACTCCTGATCGACATCTCCCAGATGCAGGAAAATACCATGGTGGTGCGGGAGAACGTGGTCGATAAACAGCGCCTCATCTCCAACCTGATGCGCTCTACAAAGGTCCCGCGCAACCTGGAGAACCGCCTGAACGTACTCCTGGGGGATATCAGTTCCCTCCTGAGCCATACCAACTTCTGCTTCGAGCGTCTGGAATACCTCCAGGACACCGTGGTGGGTCTTATCAACCTGGAGCAGAACAAGATTATGAAGATTCTGGCCGTGGTAAGCGTGTTCCTGATGCCGCCCACCCTCATCGCCGGTTTCTACGGCATGAACGTGCGCCTGCCCATCATCGCCGCCGACAATCCCAATGCCAATTTCTGGAACTGGGTTATCATCCTGGCCCTGATGGTGCTCAGCTGCCTGCTGGTGTTCGTGCTGTTCCGTCGCAAGAAACTCCTGTAAATGGCCCGTCTGCCGCTGAAATTCGCCTTCCGCTATCTCTTTGCCCGGAAGTCCTACAACGTCATCAACCTCATCTCGGGGATCGGCGTGGCCGGGATGGCGGTGGGTACGGCGGCCCTCATCATCGTCCTTTCCGTCTTTAACGGATTTAATGCGCTGGTGGCCGATTCCCTCTCGGACGCCGGTGCCCCCCTGGTGGTGCGCCCCGCCGCGGGAAAGGTCTTCGTCCCCGAAGGCCCCGCCTTCGACAGGATGCAGGAAATCGACGGCATCTCCCGCATCTCAAGCGTGCTGGAAGAACAGGTTTTCCTCTCCTTCGACGGGCGGCAGAGCCTGGCCCGCATCAAGGGCCTGGACGCCGTGGCCGAGGCCGAAAGCCCCCTGCAGGAACACGTTACCGCCGGCCAGTGGCGGCTGCACCGTGGAGACCTTCCCCAGGCCGTCGCCGGTGCGGGCCTGGCCTACAACCTGGGCGTGCACCCCGGCTTCGTCACGCCCCTGGAAATCCACTATCCGTCCCGCACCGCCGCCATCTCCCTGGCCAATCCTGCCGCCAGCCTTCGCTCGCAGCGGGTGCAGCTGGCCGGCACCATCTCCGTGAACGCCAGCCTGGACGCCAAGCTGCTGCTGGTGCCCATCGGCCTGGTAAGGGAGCTGCTGGAGTATGAAGACGAAGTATCGGCCCTGGAAATCTGGTGCGACGACAGCGCCCGCACGCAGAAGACGCTATCGGCCCTGCTGGGACCTTCCTTCCGCGTCCTGGACCGGCAGCAGCAGGACGAATCCGTCTACCGGATGATGCGCTACGAGAAACTGGCCATTTACCTGATTCTGGTATTTATCGTGGTAATCGTGGCTTTCAATATCTACAGTTCGCTCAAGATGCTCGTCATCGAGAAGCAGGGAGATATGGATACCCTGCGTTCCCTGGGCGCCCCGGAATCGCTGCTGCGCCGCATTTTCCTGGCCGAAGGCTGGCTGGTGTCCCTGCTGGGAATGACCATCGGCCTGGTCCTGGGCATCGTGCTGGTCCTGCTGCAGCAGCGCTTTGGCTTTGTCCCGATGCCGGGGAATTTCATTGTGAACGCCTACCCCGTGGTGCTCAAGTTCACCGACATCCTCTGGACAGTGCTGGGCGTTGCCGGCGTGGGCCTGCTGATGGCCCTGATCCCTTCCCGAAAATTAAAATGACCTATGCCTGGCCGCACAAGTGTGCGTACCGGTCCAAAAACTTGCAGGGTACCACACAAAAACGGCCCAAAATGAATGTACCGGTCCAGAAAGTGGACCGGTACGCACGCTTAAGCGTTAAGTACGCCTACTTCTTCAGCAGTTCCTCGATGTGCTCTGCGTAGTCCAGGGAAGTATCCAGCAGGAAAATGAGCTCCGGCACAATGCGGAACTGCTTGGCCACCACGTGTCCGAGTTCTCCCCGCAGGGCCTTGTTGTTCTCTTCCAGTAATTGCATCACGGGGCCCTGTTTTTCGGAGGGGAAGATACTTACGAAAACCTTGGCCACCGACAGGTCCGGACTCACGCGGACCTCGCTCACCGTGACCAGGGCGCCGTTGAAAGCGGCCATGCCCTTGGCCCGGATAATCTCGGCCAGGTCTTTCTGGATTTCACGGGCAACTTTGAGCTGCCGGGTGCTTGCAGGTTTTTCCATTTACTTGATATTGATGATGAAGTAGTTCTTCTTACCCTTCTGGGCCAGGATGTAGTGACCGTTCACGATATCGGCCTCGGTAACCTCGGCGGCGATGTCGGTGACTTTGTCCTTGTTGATGGCGATGCCGTTGCCCTGGATCATCTTGCGGGCCTCACCCTTGGAAGGGAGGATGGCGGTCTTCACGGCCAGCAGGTCCATGATGTTGCAGGGGAGTTCGGCCTTGGGCAGGTCGAAGGAAGGAACGTCTCCGAAAACGGCCAGGAAAGTGCGCTCGTCCAGCTTTTTCAGGGCCTCGGAGTTACCGCCGAAGAGCATCTGGGAAGCGGCTACGGCATTGTCGTAGGCAGCCTGTCCGTGGCACATGACGGTGATCTCGCGGGCCAGCACCTTCTGCAGTTCGCGGGCGCCGGGATTCTCGCGGTGGCGGGCGATGAGGTCCTCGATGGTAGGACGGTCCAGCAGGGTGAAAATCTTGATGTAGCGTTCTGCGTCGTCATCGGCCACATTCAGCCAGAACTGGTAGAACTCATAGGGGCTGGTCTTTTCCGCGTCCAGCCAGACGTTGCCTTTCTCGGTCTTGCCGAACTTGGTGCCGTCGGCCTTGCGGATGAGGGGGCAGGTGAGGGCGAAGGATTCGCCACCCTCGATGCGGCGGATGAGTTCATTGCCGGTGGTGATGTTGCCCCACTGGTCGCTGCCGCCGAACTGCAGGATGCAGCCGCGGTTCTTCCAGAGCCAGTAGAAATCGTAGCCCTGCATGAGCTGGTAGCTGAATTCGGTGAAGGACATGCCCTCGCTGGATTCGCGGGACAGGCGCTTCTTCACGCTGTCCTTGGCCATCATGTAGTTTACGGTAATATGCTTGCCGATGTCGCGGATGAAGTTGATGAAAGAATAGTCCTTCATCCAGTCGTAGTTGTTCACCAGTTCGGCCTTGTTGGGAGCGTCGGATTCAAAGTCCAGGAAACGGGCCAGCTGGGCCTTGAGGCAGGCCACGTTGTGGTTCAGGGTTTCCTCGTCCAGGAGGTTACGTTCTGCGCTTTTCATCGACGGGTCTCCGATCATGCCGGTGGCCCCGCCCACCAGGGCGTAGGGCTTGTGGCCGCAACTCTGGAAGTGCTTGAGTATCATTACGCTTACCAGGTGGCCGATGTGCAGGGAATCGGCCGTGGGGTCAATGCCGACATAGGCGGCCTGGGGGCCTTCCATCAGTTTTTCCTCGGTCCCGGGCATTATGTCTTGAATCATTCCGCGCCAGCGGAGTTCTTCTACAAAATTTTTCATACAGGTTTTCAAATCAGTTGTGCAAAGGTACGAAAAAAATGCTTATTTTTGGGAGATAATAGTAATTCTACAGCAGATGAAACGTTTTTTGCTCATCATCGCCGCCGCGGCTTGTGTCTTATGCTCCTGCAACAAGTACCATACAGTACAGGGAGACCCTCTCCAGGCGAAGATTTATACCCTGGACAACGGCCTGAAGGTCTATATGTCCGTGAACAGGGACGAGCCCCGCATCCAGACGTACATCGCTGTGCGGGCCGGCGGCAAGGACGACCCCTCCGATAACACCGGCCTGGCCCATTACCTGGAGCATATGCTCTTCAAGGGCTCCCGCATCCTGGGAACCACCGATTATGCCAAGGAGCGTCCCCTGCTGGACCAGATTGAGGAACTGTACGAACAGTACCGCACCCTCACAGACCCTAAGGAGCGGGAGGCGATGTACGCCAAGATCGACGCCGTCAGTTACGAGGCCTCCAAGCTGGCCATCCCCAACGAGTACGACAAACTCATGTCCATCATCGGCTCCGAGGGTTCCAACGCCTTTACCAGCGAGGACGTCACCTGCTACGTGGAGGAAATCCCCTCCAACCAGGTCGATAACTGGGCCCGCATCCAGGCCGACCGCTTCATGAATACCGTCTTCCGCGGCTTCCACACAGAATTGGAGGCCGTGTACGAGGAAAAGAACATGACCATGGCCGATGACAACGAAAAAGCCATCGACGCCCTCAATGCCATGCTGTTCCCGCACCATCCGTACGGCACCCAGACGGTCATCGGCACGCAGGAACACCTCAAGAATCCTTCCATCCGCGCCATCCGCAAGCAGAAGGAAACCTACTACGTGCCCAACAATATGGCCATCTTCCTCTCCGGAGACTTCGACCCCGAGGAAATGGTCCATACCATCGAGAAATACTTCGGCCCCTGGAAACCGGCCGACAAAATTCCCCAGCGCACCATTGTCCCCGAGGATCCCATCAAGGAGCCTGCCTTCCGCGACGTGTACGGCATGGAGAACGAGTTCGTGCTCCTGGGCTGGCGCACCCCCGGCAACAGCTTCGAGGATGCCGGTTACGCCAATCTGGCTTCTTCCATCCTGTCCAACGACCTGGCGGGTCTGGTAGATCTGGATGTGATGCAGAAGCAGCGGGTGCTGGACGTGACCATCTCCCACTATCCCCGCTCGGACTGGGGTATCTTCCTGGCCCAGGTATCGCCCAAGGAAGGCCAGACCCTGCAGGAGGCCGAGGAAATCATCAGGGAGCAGGTATACCGCCTCACTCAGGGAGATTTCTCCGAAGACCTTCTCAAGGCGGCCCTGGCCAACTACCGCCTGGCGATGATGCACAGCCTGGACAACAACGGCTCCCGCACCGGCATTATGCTGGATTCCTTCGTGGACGGCCTCAGCTGGGACGCCCAGGTGGCCAAGATCAAGAAGACCGAACACATTACCAAGGAGCAGCTGGTGGCCTGGGCTAAGGAAAACCTCAGGCCCGAAAACTACGCCGTGGTGTACAAGCACTATGGCCCGGATCCTACGGTCAAGCGCATCGCCGCCCCCAGGATTACCCCCATCGAAACCAACCGGGACAAACAGAGCGCCTTCCTGCAGGAGATTGCCGATACTCCCGTCACCCCCATCGAGCCCGTTTTCGTAGACTATGATCGGGATATGACCGTGGACAATGCCAACGGCCTGGAACTCCTGTACAAGCAGAACGAGAAAAACGACATCGCCACCCTTACCTTCTGGTTCGACCGCGGCTCGGACGCAGACCCTGTCCTGCCCTTTGCCGCCGATTATGTCCGGTTCCTGGGTACGCAGGACAAAACGCCTTCGGAGGTAGCCTTCACCCTCTATGCCCTGGCCACCAAGTTCAACGTGAAAGTGAGCGAGGAAATGACCACGGTAACCATCCGCGGCCTGGGAGAGAATACGGCCCAGGCGCTTAACCTGGCAGAGAACCTGGTGAACAACCCCGTGGCAGATTCTTCCGTCCTGGAGGGGATGAAGGCCGATGTCCTCCGCTCCCGCGAAGACGCCAAGAAGCGGCTGGGCGCCAACAACGCCGCCCTGCAGCGCTATATGATGCTGGGCCCCGACGTCATCAAGGCCACCGTCCTGAACAACCGGCAGGTAATGGACCTCACCTCGGATGAACTGGTGAATACCGTCCGGCAGCTGTTCCGTTACCAGCACAAGATTATCTATTACGGCCCCGCCACGCTGGAAGAAGTGAAGTCTATGCTGGCCCCCCACAAGACCGAAAACCTGTTCCCGGTGCAGCGGGTAAACCTGCCCAAGGTCCTCACCCGGGAGCCCAAGGTGTTCGTGGCCCCGTACAACACCCGCCAGTTCCGCTATATGCAGTACTCCAACCGGGGAGAATCCCTCATCATAGAACAGGCGCCCTACCTGGAGCTGTTCAACGAGTACTACGGAACCGGAATGAATTCCATCGTATTCCAGGAAATGCGCGAATCCCGCGCCCTGGCCTACAGCGCCGGCGCCTCGATGGTGCGGCCGTCCTTCACCAACAACGACTATTATTTCCGCGCCACCATTTCCTCGCAGAACGACAAACTGCGCAAGGCCGTGGAAGGCTTCGCCGAGATTATCGAAACCATGCCGGAGAGCCCCGAGAACCTGGAAATCGCGAAGAACGCCATCATTAACAAGATCCGTTCGCAGCGCGTGCGGGGCATCACGGTCCTGTATTCCTACATCCGCAACAAGGCCCTGGGCTTCACCGTGCCCAAGGAAAAGCTCATCTACGACCGTGTAGGCAACCTCACCATGTTCGACCTCCTGGCCACCCACGAGGACTGGATTCGCGGACGCACCTATCATTATGCGATCCTGGGAGATCCCAAGGATCTGGATATGGCCTTCCTGCGCACCCTGGGCCCCGTAAAGGTCCTTACGCAGGAGGAAATATTCGGTTATTAGTATTAGATTTTTACCTTTTATGGAAGTACGCAAAACCAATGGAACCTACGAAGAGTTCGACCGCGAAAAACTGATGAACGGCATCCGGCTGGCCTATGTCCACACAGGTCAGCCTGTTCCCGAAGACGTGGTCGTGTCCGTGGTGGACAACCTCTTCATCTACGACAAAATGTCCAGCCAGGAAATCCGCCGTCAGGTGGTGGATTCCCTCATGTCCATCAATAAGAAAGTGGCCCTGGAGTATATCGAGACCTTCGACCGGGGCAACGACCTGCGCAAGAAGCGGGACTTTATCAAGGACTACATCAAGGCCTCCAACGCCGCCACCGGCTCCAAGTTCGACTCCAACGCCAACATCACGCACAAGAACATCGTGACGCTGGGTAACGAGCTGTACAAGGAGAACAATATCAAGCAGAACCGCTACATCATGCAGGACAAGATCAAGTCCCTGTACGGCCGCGCCCTGGCGCAGCAGTACATCCTGGACCTGGAATCCCACATCCTGTACAAGCACGACGAAAGCGGTACCCCCGGCTATCCCTACTGCGTGGCCATCACCATGTATCCTTTCCTTGAAAGCGGTCTCAGGGAACTGGGCGGCGTATCCGTGGCCCCCACAGACCTCAAGAGCTTCTGCGGGGAATTCATCAACCTGGTGTATTCCATCTCGTCCCAGTTCATGGGCGCCGTGGCCACCCCGGAATTCCTGATGTACCTGGACTACTTCATCCGCAAGGATTACGGAGAGAACTATCTGGAGCGCCTGGACGAGGTTGTGGAGATCAACCGCAAGGCCCGCACCCTCACCAAGGTCATCGACAACTGCTTCCAGCAGGTGGTGCACTCCATGAACATGCCGGCCGGCAACCGCGGTTACCAGACGGTGTTCTGGAACATCGGCTATTTTGACAAGCCCTACTTCGAAGGCGTGTTCGGAGAATTCCGCTTCCCGGACGGATCGGCCCCCAAGTGGGAAACCCTCTCCTGGCTGCAGAAGCACTTCATGAACTGGTTCAACGAGGAACGCTCGCATTATCTGCTCACCTTCCCGGTAGAGACAATGGCCCTGCTCACAGATGGCGGGGACGATTACGCCGACAAAGAATACGCCGATTTCACGGCCGAAATGTGGTCCAAGGGGCACAGCTTCTTCTGCTACATCTCCAACAGCCCGGACTCCCTGTCCAGCTGCTGCCGCCTGCGCAACTCCCTCAAGGACCTGGAGGACGAAGAACATAACCACACCACGCATCAGTACTCCATGGGTACGGCTTCGGTGGCCACCGGTTCCAAGAGCGTGATGACGCTCAACCTGAACCGCCTCATCCAGGATGCCGCCCGCAAGTATTTCAAGCAGGAAAAGCACGTGGACATGGAACCCGGCGTGGCCCTGTCGCGGGATTCATACGACAAGGATGTCCTTTATAAATATATTGCCGAGTCCGTCACCGAGAACACCATGCGGGTGCACAAGTACCAGACGGCCTTCAACGAGATTATCAAGGACTTCCTCAAGGCCGATATGCTGGACGTGTACCGCGCCGGCTTCATCGACATGAAGAAGCAGTATCTTACCGTGGGCGTGAACGGACTCACCGACGCCGCCGAGTTCCTGGGCCTGGAAATCTCGCCCAACGAGGAATACAAGGAGTTCGTGAACAACCTGCTGGAAACCATCAACCTGTGCAACCGGAAGGACCGCACCAAGGAAACCATGTTCAACACCGAGTTCGTGCCCGGAGAGAACCTGTCCGGCAAGAACTACAAGTGGGACAAGAAAGACGGTTACTTCGTGAGTGCCAAGCACACCATGTACAGCTCCTACTTCTACAATCCGGAGGACGATTCCCTCTCGATGATCGACAAGTTCAAGCTGCACGGGGAAGAATACGTGAAGTACCTGGACGGCGGCAGCGCCCTGCATATGAACATCGCCGAACACTTGAGCAAGGACCAGTACCGTCAGCTTCTCAAGACGGCCGCCCACTACGGCACAAACTACTTTACCTTCAACTGCCGCAACACCGTGTGCAACGAGTGCGGATACATCTCCAAGGACACCCTTACCGTGTGCCCCAAGTGCGGCAGCACCAACCTGGACTACCTTACCCGCGTCATCGGATACCTCAAGCGCATTTCCTCTTTCAGCGAAATGCGCCAGGAAGAAGCCTCGCACCGCTTCTACATTGATAAGTAGATTCTTCGCTTCGCTCAGAATGACAACCCTTTTTGTCATCCTGAGGGAACGAAGCGACCGAAGGATCTTATGATTAAGTACGTACCGGAAATGACATCCGTGGTCCTGGAGGAAATCCCGGACCGTGTTTCCCTGGCGGTGGACATCTCCAACTGCCGGGGAAACTGCGAAGGATGCCATTCTCCCTTCCTGCGGCAGGACCTCGGAGAGGAGTTGACGCCCGCCGTCATCGACACCCTGGTGGCCGATAATTTCGGCGTGGACTGCTTCCTCTTCCTGGGGGAGGGGCAGGATCCTGAAGCCCTCCTGGCCCTGGCGGCCCACGTGCGCTCGAAGGGACTTGCCGCGGCCCTGTACAGCGGTCGCGAAGAGGTGGAGCCCGCCTTCTGGGATGCCTTCGACTATCTGAAAATCGGCCCGTATCGACCCGCCTGCGGTCCCTTGAACAACCCTTCCACCAACCAGCGGCTGTATAAAATATCGGGCGGCAAGCCCGAAGACATCACCGCCCGATTCTGGAGGAAGCGTTAGCCCCTATTGGCAAAAATGCTTGTAAAGGCGTCTTAACGTACCGTTGAGAACGCCGCTGTCTTCGTCCTCGTAATCTCCCCGGGCGCCCGAAGAGATGCACACCAGGCCGAAGTTGCGGTCCTTGTCCCAGAACATCGCGCTTCGCAGGCCGTAGGCGCCGCCGGTGTGGCCCCAGAGGTCTACGCCGGGGATGCGCCCGGTGTCGTTCCACAGCGCGAAGCCGTAGTGCTCGGGAGCGGAATATTCCGTCTGCATCGCGCGGGAGTCTTCCTCGTCGATGATTTTTGTGCCGTCGGGCGCGGTGCCCCAGCCCATATGCATCATCATATAGCGGGCCAGGTCGCAGGCCGATATCTTCATCCCGCCGGTAGGGGAGAAGACGGGCGTGTCGTAGCCGAATCTGTAATTGGCGATTCGCTCGCTGCGGGGCTCGTAGGCGGCCGTCTCTTCCACGAAATGGTCGTTCTCGTACTCGTACAGGCTGGCGAAGCGGGTTTTATCCAGGGAGTCCACGCAGTAACCGCCGTACAGGTTCAGGGGTTTCAGGATGTGATTCACCACATACTGGTCGAAGCGCTCCCCGGAGAGTTTCTCGATGAAGGTGCCCACCAGATTGAAGTTGAGGTTGCAGTATTCGTAGCCTTCCCCGGGAGCGTAGTCGTTGTAGCACCTGGCCCAGTCCGGGTTGGTGGTTGGATTCACTACGTCCAGGGTGAAGTACCCCTCGCTGTCGTTGAGGCTGGAGGTGTGGGACAGCAGCATCGCCAGGGTAATCACCTTCTCCGGATACCTGGGGTTGCGGATGGGGAATCCGGCGAGTTCGCTCACATCGGTGTCCAGCGTGACGAGGCCCTTCTCCTTGAGCTGCATAATGGAAGTGGCGCTGAACGATTTGGAGATGGAGGCGATGCGGAACAGGGTGTTCTCCTGCACGGGCTCCTGCGTCTCCAGGTTCTTCACGCCGAACTCCTGGTGATAGACAATCTGGTTGTCCTTGACCACCGCCACGGCCAGGCCCACGTTCTCGATTTCCTGCCGATAAGCCTCGATGTCTTTCTCAAACGCCCTTTCCGGGCTTTCCGTGCACCCCGCCGTGCAGGCCGCCACCAGAAGGAGCGCCAGAGCCGCGTGGCCCGTTTGGGCGGCCCAATGAATCTTTTGCATAGTCAAAAAACGTTATTCTTCCGGTCGAAACTCCAGAATGTCGCCGGGTTGGCAGTCAAGGGCGGCGCAGAGGGCGTCCAGCGTGGAGAGCCGAACGGCCTTGGCCTTGCCGCACTTCAGGATGGAAAGATTGGCGGGAGTGATGCCGACTTTCTCCGCCAGCTCGCCGGAAGACATTTTCCGGCGGGCCAGCATGACATCGATATTTGTGATGATCGGCATACGCGCTTACTTTTCGGTCTCGGGCTGAGGCTGTTCATCGGCCTTGGATTCGCCCTTTAAGAAGGAAGGGAGCTCCATGCCGGCCATCTTGAAGAGGTCGTCCAGCGGAGGGACGCTCTTCATCATTCCGGAGATGAAGTTGGATGTTGCGGTTTTGCCGTTGGTGCCGCTGCCGGTGTCCCACACGGTGACCTTGTCGATGTTGATGCCCTTGACGGCTTCGACCTGGGTCTTCACCAGTTCGGGCAGTTTGTCGGCGATCATCATGAGCACGGCCTTCTGGGCATCTCCCTCGGCGGCATTGACCAGGTTCTTGAAACCGTCGGCCTGCTTGGTGAGGATTTCCAGCATACCCTTTGCCTGGGCGTCCATCTTGGCGAAGATAGCGTCGGCTTCACCCTTTGCCTTGCGGCGGATCTGCTCGGCTTCGGCCTCGGCCTCGATGATCTTCTTCTGCTTGTCGATTTCGGCGGCGACCACGATGTTGGCCTTCTGGGTGGCCTCTTCACGCTCGGCACGGGCGAGTTCGGCGTCACGCTCGCTCTGGTAGGCCTCTTCGAGGGCCTTGGCGGCCTGCACCTTTTCGGCGGCCACAGCGGTACGCTCGGCCTCGGCGGTCTTCTGACGGCGGAGGGCGTCGGAGTTGGCGATTTCAATCTTGGCGCTGTTCTCACCCTTTACGGCATCGGCGTCAGCGGCGGCCACGTTGATACGGGTGTCCTTGTCGGCCATGGCCTTACCGGTTTCACCGTAACGGTTCTGCTCGGCCACGCTCTTCTTGGCGTCGTTGATGGCCTTGGCGGCAGCTTCCTTACCCAGGGCCTCGATGTAGCCGGACTCGTCGCGGATATCGGTGACGTTCACGTTGATGAGCTTCAGGCCGATTTTGCGGAGTTCGGCCTCCACGTTGGTGGACACGTTGGCGAGGAACTTGTCGCGGTCGGCGTTGATTTCCTCGATATCCATGGTGGCGATAACCAGACGCAGCTGACCGAAGAGGATATCGGTGGCGATGTTCTGGATGCTGTCCACGCTAAGACCCAGCAGACGCTCGGCGGCGTTGGTCATGTTCTCGGGCTCGGTGGAGATACCCACGGTGAAGCGGCAGGGAACGTCTACGCGGATGTTCTGCTTGGACAGGGCGTTGGTGAGGTTGCACTCGATGGAGATGGGCTTCAGGTCCAGGAAGGCATAATCCTGGAACACGGGCCAGATGAAGGCGGCGCCGCCGTGGACGCAACGGGCCGATGAGATGCTGCCGCCGGCATTGCGGCCGGTTTTACCGTAGATGACAAGAATCTTGTCGGAGGGGCAGCGGCGGTAGCGCTTGAGGATGGCCGACAGGGTAACGAAGATGACGGCCACCAGAATGAGGATAAGATACAACTGAGGCATAATTTATACAGTATAAGAGTTAATTTCTTCCACTAATAAGGTATTGGCATCCAGGGTGTCCACCACGCGGATGGGGGTGCCGGTCTTGAGGGCTTCCTCGCTCTCGGTCACGGCGTCGTACTCACGCACGGCACCGCTGATGGTGATTTGCACCTTGCCGATGCCACCCCGCTGGGCGGGAATGGTGAGGTAAACCTTGCCTTCGCAGCCCGCGGCGGCCTTTTGCAGGTTGATGTTGCCGCTCTGCTGCATGGAGGCGAGCCACTTGAACAGGTACATCACGGCGGCTACCAGGGCCAGGCCGATGAGGACGGACACCACGATGAGGACGGGGACGGAGGTGATGCTGCCCTGCAGCAGGATGGCGCTCCATCCGAAGCCCAGGATAAAGTTGACGAAGTTGCGGAAGGTGTACAGGTTGGATCCGCCGTCAATGTTGGAGAGGTCGCTTCCGTCGGCCGACATGTCCACGTCTGTGTCGAAGTCAGCGTCGGCATCGGCACCGATGAAAGTAAGGATACTTTGGATGATGAAAATAAGCGAAGCCGCCAGGGTAAGGCTCCACAGAATTTTCATAACAAGGCTTAATTCAGCCCACCAGATTGCGATCATAGTGTTTTTAATTTGGTTTGTTTCTGCAAAGATAATAAATAATTATTGAATTGCAATAAAAATTTAAAGAATTTCGCGATTATGTTTTTATGCGGATTTTGATTATATTTGTAGTTCCAACACTGAAACGCAATGAGTACACACGTTGTCATCATGGCCGGAGGAATCGGAAGCAGACTGTGGCCGCTCTCCACCCCGGACGTTCCCAAACAGTTCATCGACGTACTGGGCGTGGGCCGTACGCTCATCCAGCTCACCGTAGACCGCTTTGCGCCACTTTGCAAACCCGAGAATTTCTGGGTGGTCACGGGAGAAAGGTATGTGGACCTGGTCCGGGAACAGCTGCCCGCCATCCCCCAGGAGCAGATCCTGGCCGAGCCCGAAGGGCGCAACACCGCCCCCTGCATCGCCTACGCCTCCTGGAAAATCAAGCAGAAGGATCCCCGGGCCAATATCGTGGTTACGCCGGCCGATGCCCTGGTCCTGAAGACGCAGGAGTTTGCCGATACCATTGCCAAGGCGCTGGAGTTCACGCAGGAGCGAGACGCCATTGTCACGGTGGGCATCGCCCCCACCCGTCCGGAGACCGGCTACGGCTACATCCACGCCGCCGAGGCCCTGCACGGCCAACTGGTGAAGGTGAGCGAGTTCAAGGAGAAACCGGACCTGGATACTGCCATCGGCTATCTGGAAGACGGCCATTACTTCTGGAACGCCGGCATCTTCGTGTGGAACGTGGATACTATTATTAATGAGTTGCGCGCGTATGCGCCGCAGATCGCCGGCGTCATGGATCAGCTGGCGCCCTCCTTCTTCACCCCCGGAGAGAACGAGGCCCTGCACCGGCTGTTCCCCACCTGCGAAAAGATCTCCATCGACTACGCCGTAATGGAGAAGAGTCCCCGCATCTATGTCATCGCCGAAGACCTGGCCTGGAGCGACCTGGGAAGCTGGGGCTCCGTCCAGACCCACATCGAGGCCGATGAAGACGGGAACACGGTGGTGGGCTCCGACGTGCGCCTTTTCGGCTGCCGCAACTGCTTCGTGCACACGGCCGGCGAAAAGACCGTGGTGGTGGAAGGCCTTGACGGATACATCGTTGCCGAATCCCGGGACCGTCTCCTGGTTTGCCGCCTGTCCCAGGAGCAGCACATCAAGGATTATTCGGCGTAAATTTTTTAAAAAATTTATTGCAATATCAAAAAAAGTTACTACCTTTGCAATCCCGATTTCGGGCGGAGGACTCGTTAGCTCAGTTGGTAGAGCACAACACTTTTAATGTTGGGGTCTCGGGTTCGAGCCCCGAACGGGTCACAAAATAGAGCATTACCAGCACTCTTAGCTCAGCTGGTAGAGCAGCTGACTCTTAATCAGCGGGTCTAGGGTTCGAGTCCCTAAGAGTGCACCAAAAGCCAGGCGTTTTCGCTTGGCTTTTTTTCTGTCCTGCCCGAGGTCGGCATAATGTCACAATCACCAACCATTTTTGTCAATTATACCGGAACCTCCCGTAACGAGAAAACGGCCAAAAGTTCGTAACGGGAGGATCCACGGATCCTGGCATTACGAGAAAACGGCCAAAAGCTCGTAACGGGAGGTTCCAGTGGGCTGGACCAAGTCCAAACACTTGCCGGCCAGGACCAAAAACTGCGATTTTGGTCCTGGCGGGGAGAAGCACTGCGGGTTCGACCCTACGTAGTATGAGGGATAGTTTCAACACTTTATCGTTAAAGTTTTGTATATTTACCCAATTTTTATTTGTGATGGGAAAAATAACACTAAAGGATCTAGCCAGGGAACTGGGCGTATCCACAACCTTAGTATCGCGCGTACTCAATGCGCCTCGCAGACCCGACGGCACGCCAAACTGCGATATCAGTAAGGAAACGGCCGAACGTGTATTGGAAGCGGCCAGGCGCTTGGATTACCGTCCCAGTCGTTTTGCCGCCGGCCTTCGTAGCGGCAGGCGTTACTTGCTGGGGGTGATTACACCCGATATTTCCAACTATGCTTTTTCGGAAGCGGGGCGGGTGATAGAAGAACTGGCTCATACTGACGGTTACAGCGTTATGTTCGGCAGTTCCGCTGAAAGTTCCGTCCGGATGGGCGAGTTGCTTGGCGTATTTGTAGACCACGGTGTGGACGGGATTATTGCTACGCCCTGTGCGGGCAGCGAAGATAGTCTCCGCAAAGTAGTGGAGAAGGGGGTTCCCGTAGTTCTCATCAACCGTGATCTTCCCTCTCTGGAGGGGGTGGGCCGTGTTTTTCTGGATAATATCCAAAGTATGAAACAGGTCGTGGAGCATCTGTGGGGGAATGGCTACCGCCGCATAGAGATGATTTCGGAGAAGATGGATGTTCTCTCTCTGAGGGACCGTGAGAACAGTTACAAGGCGACGATGCTTTCTTATGGCCTTTCTCCTAATATTTATTATGTTGACTCCGACCTCCAGGATCAACAGGTTCCTCTCTTTGTACAAGAGGCTGCCAGCAAGGGTACGCAAGCCCTCATTACCCCGCGTATCCGTCTTTCTATCAGCAGCATTCGCGCCATTATGGCGCTGGGCTTGCGCATTCCGGACGATATGGCCATATTCTGCCACGACGAAAGTGCGGCTTTTACCTTGTCCCCGTCCATTTCCTATGTGTCCCAATGCTCGGATCAGGTGGGGAAAGAGGCCTATCGGATGCTCCGTTCTATGATGGGCGGAAGTCCCGGGGAGAAGGTGCTCATCCCGCCCAGATTGTTCTTCGGAGATTCTACGAAAAGTATTCCTTTATCGTTTTAGTTTGCATATTTAAATATTATTTCGTAGCTTTGTAGCGACCACTTAATGATAGGGTATGACTACAAAGGATTCGATTATGCTGCTATGCACTCGCTTCGATGAGATCGGAGACTGGACAGTGGAGCAGCAGTTTGTATTGCAGATGGGTTCCAGCTACCTGCTGGCCCACGGAATTGGGACGCCGCTGAACAATGACGCCAGAACTGCTTTTACCGTTCCCCGCGAAGGGAGGTATACACTTTGGGTACGCACCAAAAACTGGACGGCTTATTGGAGTGATGGAAAAACGCCCGGCCTTTTTCGGGTTAAACTGGACGGAAAGGAAGACGAGGCCGAATTCGGAATCGGAAAGGCCGGAAATACCCCCGAAGAGAGGGCTTCCTGGTATTGGCAGAAAGGGGGTACTTATTCCCTTGCTGCAGGTGTGCACGAAATAGCGCTCCGTGATCTCACCGGACTGGACGGCCGGGCAGATGCTATCCTGCTTACGTCGTCCGGCGAAGAACCCGGAGACAGCCTGGAAGAGTACAGGACGCTTCGGGCAAAACTGCTTCCGGAAAAAACAGAAGACAAGGGTAGCTATGACCTCGTAGTTGTGGGCGCGGGAATGAGCGGGCTCTGTGCGGCTATCGCGGCTGCCCGCTTTGGCAGTAAGGTTGCCCTGATTCAAGATCGTTATATCCTGGGTGGGAACAATTCCTCGGAAGTTCGTGTAGGTTTGGGTGGGCAAATCAATATGCCTCCCTATCCCTCTCTTGGTTATATCCTTAACGAGATAGGACCTGACCGTATTGGAAACGCCCGGGGTGCCCATCATTACCAGGACTGGAAAAAGTGGGACGTAATAGCCGCAGAACCCAACATTACGCTCTTTGCCGGTTATACGGTGGATAAGGCAATGATGGAGGGGGGCTCCATCAAAGCGGTTGAGGCGGTCGAGGCTACAAAGCAAAACCGAATCTGTATAAAAGGACGCCTGTTCGCCGACTGTACCGGTGATGCCCATCTGGCCGTCCTTGCAGGAGCCCGCACAATGATGGGACGCGAGGCGAGGAGTGAATTCGGAGAGAGCCTGGCCCCGGAAAAGGCAGATGCCTTTACTATGGGCGTGTCCATTGAATGGTACTGTGAAGATAAGAATACTCCGTGCACCTTCCCCGACAGCCTGGACTGGGGGCTCAAACTGGATGAAGAGACCGTGGAACCTGTCCATCGTGCCAACTGGTACTGGGAGGTGGGTATGAATGATGACCAGATAGCCGATGCAGAGAAAATTCGCGACTATGGTATGTACGTGGCCTATAGCACGTTCTCTTATTGTAAGAACCGTTTGGCCAAGAAAGAGGACTGGGAGTGCACCCATCTCACTTGGGTTAGCCACGTGAGCGGGAAACGCGAAAGCCGTCGCATTGTAGGTGATTATATATTAAGGGAACAGGACCTTACCCGTCCCATCCCTCACGAAGACGGAACGTTCACCACTACCTGGCGCATCGACCAGCATTATCCGGACCCCCGCAACGCCGGGAAATATCCGGGAGCGGAATGGATGTCAATCGGCAAACTCACGCCCATCGACCCCTATGCTGTTCCGTATCGCTGCCTGTACAGTGCCGACATCCCCAACCTGTTTATGGCCGGACGCGACATTTCTGTTACCCACATTGCGCTTGGCTCTGTCCGTGTGATGCGTACCTGTGCTATGATGGGGGAAGTGGTGGGGCTCGCCGCCAACGTATGCCGGGAAAAGAATGCTCTACCCAGGGATATTTATACGAAGTATTTCCAGGAACTTGTCGCCCTGATGAAAAAGGGCGCCGGACGAACCGATGTGCCGTATACGCAGTTTTATCATCAGGTAGACCGTACCGGGCACCAAGCAGAAGACCGTTAAAGATCTGAATGCCATGAAACAAATCCGCCTCATTCTTACTGCTTTCCTGCTTCTGGTCTCGGGGCTCGCCGCCAGCGGACAGGGAACAGTCACCATTACGGGCGTCGTCCTGGACGAAAACGGCCAGCCTCTTGCCGGAGCCAGCGTTATGGCTCCCGGAAGCAGGCGTGGCTCAATGGCCGGAGCCGACGGACGTTATTCTATTCAAGTCCCATCGGCAGAGGCTACCCTGCAGTTTGACTTCCTGGGTTATGAGACGCAGACCGTGGTCATCGGGGACCGGAAGGTCATCGACATTAATCTGGTTCCCGACTCATCCACTACGCTGAACGATGTGGTAGTCATCGGCTACGGAACGGCCAAGAAGATAGACCTGACCGGTTCCGTGTCGTCCGTGAAAATGGAGGAAATCATCGAGACTCCCACCACTTCCGTGGATCAGGCACTGCAGGGCAAGGTCGCCGGCCTGGACGTTATGAGCACTTCCGGAGAGCCCGGAGCTTCAACTTCCATCCGTCTTCGTGGAACCCGCTCCATTGAGGCCTCCAACGAACCCCTTATCGTTGTTGATGGCGTGATAGACGCGGTGATGGACCTCAGCGAAATCAACCCGGAGGATATTGAAACCATCAACGTCCTCAAAGATGCCTCTTCCACAGCCATTTACGGATCACGGGGCGCCAATGGCGTGGTTATCATCACGACGCGGAAAGGTGTTACTTCTAAACCGCGCATCACGGCCAAACTGGGCTTTGGCGTTTCTGCGATTGCCCGTCGGCTGGATTTGATGAATACTGAGGAGCTCATTCGGTACCGGAACGATTATAGCTACCTGGACCGATGGATTTACAATCAGAATACCAGCGCCATCCCCTCTTACGACCCGTCCGATTATGCCAGCAATACGGACTGGATGAAGGAGATAACCCGTACGGCTTATACCAAAACGGTCAATATGTCCGTTTCCGGAAAGGGGCAGGGAACCACGTACTTTGTGTCCGGCAGTTACAATGACACTCAGGGTATTGTTGACGGCAGCGGCTTCCAGCGCTTTACCGGACGTATGAATGTCTCAAAGGATTTTGCCAAATGGATCACTGTTTCCGTAAAAGCCAATTACACGTACGCCCACGAACTTCCTAACAAAGCCAATATCGGAGGTACTAACGTATACACAGGAGCGGTGTACCTGGCTCCGTTTATTGGCCCGCTGGACGAGGTTAACCCTCTGTACGAGAATGGTACCCGGATCAATACGCCCCGCAACGCCATTAACCAGATTGAGTTTTACAAGAACAGGCAGAACAGTTCCATCTCTGGTGAGATTGCGCTGAAACCTCTGCCGGGTCTGGTAATAAAGAGCCAGAATACCTATACGCCGCATCACGTGCACGTGTTCAAATACACGCCCTCTACGCTGCCTGCCCGGTATGATGGTCAGGGGGGCCTTGCCAACCGCACGGAGTACAGCGCCATCCAACTGATGAGTGAGAACACTGTCACTTGGAACAAAAAGTTCGCGAAGAGTCATACGCTGGAAGCTATGGCCGGGTTCTCTGTCAGCCGGAAAACTGTCGATCAGGTTATTGTCGCTGCCGATGGAATCCTGGACGATTCCCTGAAATGGGATAATCTGAATGCGGTGAGTACCAAGGAAGGCTATACCATCAATTCCACCCGGGACGAGGTGACAAGGGAATCGGCCTATACGCGAATCAACTACAATTACAAGAGCCGATACTATCTTACGTTCACCGCCCGTGCCGACGGATCTTCCAATTTCGCCGCCAACAACAAATGGGGTTTTTTCCCTTCGGCAGCCTTGAAGTGGATTATTTCCAACGAACCTTTTATGAAGAAGGCCCGCCGTGTGGATAACCTGGCCCTGAGGCTCAGTGCAGGAAGGACGGGTAACGATGCCATTGCGGCCTACAAGTCTCTGGGCGTCTATGCTTCTTCTACAAGCGGCGCTGTGTTTGAAGGAACTCAGGCGGCAGGCTTTTATCCCAGCCGCGTGGCCAATCCCGACCTCACTTGGGAAAAGACTACACTCTTCAATGTGGGGCTTGATTTCTCGGCATTTAAAGAGCGCATCGCCCTCACGCTCGAAGGTTATTATTCCTATACGACAGACCTTCTGCTCACCCTCAAGACCATTCAGTCCACGGGATTTGACAGCCGCTATACCAATCTTGGACGCACGTCCAACGCCGGTGTGGAGCTCACCCTCCAGACCAAGAATATCGTCAGGAGGAACTTCGGCTGGTCGACTGAATTCACCTTCTCGCACAACGCCCAGATGGTTCAGGATATCGGCCACGAGGAATATGTCCCCGTTATGCAGTCCAGCGGTTATATGATATATGGTTATAAGAAAGGTTATCCGCTCAATGCCCTTTGGGGATTCCAGTATGAAGGCGTCTTCCATAATCTGGAAGAAGTGGAGAAGAATACCATCACGCACTCTTACGTGAGCCAGACCACCCTTTCGGCCGACAATCCCAACTATTATGTGTTGCTGGGGCGCGCAAAGTATGCCGATGTGAACAAGGACGGCAATCTCTCGGTGGACGACCTCGTCTATCTGGGCTCGGCCGATCCGGTCCTTTACGGCGGTCTCCAGAACACCTTCCATTACAAGAAACTGAAACTGGGAGTTTACCTGGCCTACTCTCTCGGCGGTAAGATTTACAACTGGAGCGAACTTACTATGAGCGGTGGCTATTATACCAACCAGTACCGTTATATGACGGATTCGTGGCACCCGGTCAGGAATCCGGATTCCAACCTGCCCCGAGCCGGTATCGGCGAGCGGCATGTTCCCAGTTCACTACAGGTGCACGACGCCAGTTATCTCCGTCTGAAGACGGTGAATCTTTCCTATACCTTCGATTTCACCAGGTCTTCCGTGAAATGGATGAAGAGCCTGACTCTGGGTGTGACAGGGGAGAACCTCCTGCTCTGGACTTCCTACAACGGCTTCGACCCGGATGTTTCTACAGAAAGTGAAAGCTCCACGATACGAAGGGCCGACATCGGCGCATACCCCCGCGCCAGCACCGTTATGTTTAACCTTCAATTGAACTTCTGATATGAATCGCGCTGTTAAGATTTTGCTGATGTCGCTTGCGTGCGTGGCCTGTTCTCTGGAGGAGGTGCCGAAGGGTTATGTTACCCGGGAAAATTTCTATCAGAACGAAGAACAGTGCAAGAGTGCCCTGAGGGCCTGTTACACTCCGTTGCACTATATCTATAATCGGAATTTCCTGATGGCGACGGAGGCTTGTACAGACCTTTTCTTCCTGTCATCTTCCGTAGAGGACGCCATCCTTTCCATTACGCCGGCCAAGCCCGGAGCTGCAGCCAATGTATGGCAATATGCCTACAAAGGAATCGCCCGCGCCAATGAATGTATAGAGTGTATCGCGTCCTCACCTTTGCCGGATGTCCAAAAACTGCCTATGGTGGCAGAGGCAAGGGCTATGCGTTCGCTCTACTATTATATCCTTACCTGCTTTTTGGGTGATGTTCCATTCTACACGCAGGCAGTAAGTGATATTGCCGTGATGGAAGAGATACGTCGTCTTCCCAGAACGGACGCATCCTTAATCCGTAGTACACTGTATGCCGACCTTAAGGAAAACGCGGTGCCGTATTTCACAGAGACGAACGGCCTGAAGTGCCGTGCGAACCAGGTACAGGACCAACACGCCGGTTATGCGCTCACGCTGATGCTTATGGCCAAGTTCGCTATGTGGAACGGCGAGTGGGAAGACGCGCTTTATGCTTTGGATCTTCTGGAGGAAACCTATGGTCCCCTGACCGAAGAGAACTTCCCGCTGGAACAGACCCGGTGGTGTTATGAGGATGAAAATGAAAACATCTTCGAGGTTCGCCACGCCTGGAGTGTGAACGGTGCCAAGTTCTACGGAAATGTCGCCACGCTGCTCACACCCAAAAGTACCGGTAGCAGAATCTATGACGGGGTTCTGATTCCGGAACTTGGAGAGTCGGGAATCAGTTCTACTCCTATGCGGATGGGAAAACACCTGGCGCTTTTCCGCAGCGCCAATAATTCGTCAGCCGAAAACAGTGCCAACAAACTGGGCATTTTCCCGGCGCTTCCTATGAAGTTTACCAACGAAACCTATGATTTTTCGACCACGGTCAAGCGGTACTGCTCCGTCATTGATACGGATGCTGTCCTGACAGGCGTAACCGCAAACGGAAGCGTGCTGGACCGCCGCATCCTGTATATGGTGGGAATGGGGAACCTGAGTACGGGGGAAACTTTCGCCAATATCAAGACGGGCGGTTTCTTCTATGGCGGCCCCAAATTCTGGTGCCCTGGAATGACAGGAACCTATGACAGCAACAATTACCCGGTGTTCCGCTATGCTGACGCCGTCCTGATGCAGGCAGAATGCCACGCTATGATGGGGAATTGGGAAAAGGCCGTGAGTTACCTTGACCGCACCCGCACCCGCGCGGGTTTGCAGGGCTATGAGTACACGACGGAGATGGATTTAATCCGTGAGATCCAGAATGAGCGTGCAAGGGAACTGGGAGGAGAATTCCAGCGCAAGTTCGACCTGGTGCGCTGGGGAATCTGGTACGAGGTTACCCTTCAGTATAATGAGGAAGCACGTGTGCGCAGCAATATCCGCCGCTGTCACCGCTTCTATCCCATTCCGGATACCGAATGCTCCCTCTCCGGCGGGGTCCTTACCAATGATGAATATAACAGCGCACAGTGATGAAAAGGATTGTAGCATACTTAGTTCTTGCTTTTTTGGCACTGGGCTGCCAGAAGAGCTACGTCAAGCACTATGACCTGGCCGTGGATGCAACGTCTTATACGCTGCCGGCCGAGGGTGACAGTTTCCCGCTGTTCGTATACTGCTCGGGCCCCTGGCAAGTATCTCTCACCACAGAAGTGTCTTGGCTCAACTTGACAAATACCAGAGGAGAGGGGATCGGTTCGGTCCGTGTCAGTTTCGAAGACAACGACGTGGCTGAGCGGGAGGCGGACCTGAAGGTTATGAGCGGAGATAAGAGCATTCTGGTTCATTTCTCCCAAAAGTATAATTCTACCAGACTGGAGGTGCAGTAATATGAAAAAGTATCTGACAATCATCTTACTTCTGCCCCTTCTGGCCTCGTGCCGGCTGGACGATGCGCAGTATGTGCCCATCCGGGAACTCTCCTATGCCTATGTAACGGAAGACGGTCACCTTAAGTTGGACAATGAAACTATGGCCGCTCCCGCCGAGGGCGGAAGCGTCAGCGTCCGGATTCTTTCCAACGGGAACGTGACGGTTATGCCGCCGGAAGGCGGGATCCCGGACTGGATGCGTCTGGAAGGGGACCTCTCCTTCACAGGAGACGGTGTCATTACGGCACATATGGAACTGAACGAGGGATTTCGCCGCGGTGCCGCTTTTGTCGCCGCGATGGAGGGAGCCGACTCCGTAACTGTCATCATCAGGCAGAACGGGGTAACGCCACACCTGCTATGTGAATCCCCTTACAAAGCGGTCAAGGGAAGCAGCGAGTCTGAGACCGCCTACGAAATCGAGACCAACATTCCCGAAGCCGATATCTCCTGTACGGTGGTCTACCCGGACACGGAGGAATGGGTTCACTCCGTAGTGCTGCGGGACGGAGCCCTTTCGGCGACGGCCGGGGCAAATGTCGGCCCTCATTCCCGCAAGGCCCATATCATCCTTTCCTATCTGGACGGGTGGAATGTAGAGCACAGTCAGACCCTTTATCTTACCCAGGCATCATCTGCAGACAGCTTTGGTACGCCGGTCTCTTTCCAGGAGCTCCGGGCCATCGCAGGTGCAGAACCGGTTGCTCCTGACTCCGATCTCACCCTGAAAGGAATTGTAGTATCCGATTACAGAAGTCCCAATATGGAGGCCAATCCCGTTCTGTCGTTGGACGAGGCCGGAGACTTCTCAAACACCAATGTTTCGGCGTCTACCCGCGAGAGTATTATGCAGGTGGTGGATACAACGGCTTCGGCGCGGACCGCCTATCTGGAAAGCCCGGATGGCGCATATGGCATTCGACTTGTCTATGATAAAGCCGATGATAATGTCCTGTCTTTCGGAACGGCCCTCACTTTGTCTCTTGAAGGGACTACCCTTATGAAGGAATCGCAGCCTGAACGGTATACGCTCTATGGAATCCGTGCATCCAGTATGATCGAGAGCGAGCCTGGTCATAACGTCCCCTTGAAAGAGAAGACGATAGCAGCCCTTGCCGACCAGGATTTGTACACCTTCGTAACGCTTGTGAACGTGGAGTTTCCCGTGAAGGAGGGCTCCTTCACGGACATCCGGGAAAATCACGCCCTCTGGAGCGAGGTGAACGACAAATCCGTTTCCGCTACGGACACCAAGCGGTATTTTTATATGGACGGTTATGCGGCAACCCTTATGGATCAGGAAGGGAAGATGATCTGTGCTCCCGTCAATATGCTTTGTCGCTGGAGAAAGCCTGAAGATGGTATCCCCCAGGGAGCAGGAAAAGCAAAAGGTGTCCTGGTCCACAATGAGATACCCCGTTACGGAGACGCTGGAAAATACCAGCTGCGTGTGTTGGATCAGACAGGTTTCGAAGATTTGACGGAGGCGTCCGGCTGGCAAACGATCGCCGGCTGGGATCTGGGAAAAGCGTCCGCCTCTTATGGTTCCGGAAACATCACCTGCACGAAAGAAGGTGCCGTTATGGCCGATGAACATAGTTACAAGAGCCGCGTTGCCGCGACCAAACGCACTTGCGGCATATCGGACGTCTTCCGTTCCCTGAGGGTGAACTCGCCGATATCCGGCTGGTATCAGTGGAACGAGGACGGTTCGGTAAAGAACTACAATGGCCTCTGTATGAACATTTCCACGCAGGGAATCGAAGGATCGCAACTGAGCGTTGCCTTCCGCTTCTATGCCGGTCGCTCAGGAACTGCTTCCACTTTCCAGGCCTTCCCGGCCCACTGGTGCGTGGATTATTCCCTGGACGGGGGAGAAAGCTGGGAGAACGCCGCAAATGCAATAAACAGCGGCAAACCCTATGTGCACTTGAGAAGCATTGCTACCTACACCTTGCAGTACGGCTCCTACATGATTCCGACGCCCACTCGAGCGGGCCTCGGCGCCTCGGAGCATATCTTTACCTTGCCTGCACAGGTGCTGGGGAAGGATCAGCTTCTCATTCGAATCCGACCTTATGACACGGTTCTCTCCGGGATTCCTACGCTCTATGACGGGGAAACGGAGACATCCGAGGTTACCTCTACTATGTCCGTACAGGATTACGTCTCCTTCCAGGATATTTTCATCAGATACAGATAGCCAGTGCTATGAAAAAGACACTTAGAATAATAACCCTGTCAATTCCGCTGCTTTTTTCCTGTCAAAAAGGAGAACAGACCCAGCCCGTGATAGCTGGAGTGGAAGTATCCTTTAAAGCGGTTACAGAGTCTACCAAGGCTGCTTTGGACGACGACTGGAAAAACGTCAGCTGGAACAAGGGTGACGCCATTGCCGTATGGGACGGAAAGAGTATCGTGAAATATGCCACGGAGCAGGAGGGAGGTACCGTCGTTTTCACGTCGGCCCAAGGAATAGCGGACGGTACGGAGAAAGTGCAAGCCGTATATCCTTTCCGTGAAAGCATTTCCTTCAAAGAAGACGCCCTGAGCATCACATTCCCGTCGGAACAGTTTGTTCCTTCGGGCCGGTATTACGACCCCGATGCCCTTATTGCGGCTGCCTATACTGATAGAATTGAAAAAACGACGGAACTGAAGTTTTACAACCTTTGCTCGTTTCTCAAGTTTACGGTCCCTTCCGAGGACCAGGTGACGGAAATCAATCTCGAGGGCGGTGAGGATGAAGCCATTTCCGGGACCATAACCCTGACGTTCGACAAGAAAGGCGTTCCGTCCGTTATTCCTGCAGGAGGGGGGGGCAACTCTATTCATTTTCGCAGTGAAGATCCCCTGGACGGAACCTATCTGATTCCCATTCTTCCCTGTACCTTGCAGGAAGGGCTGAAGGTCACGCTCAGAACCTTGGACGGCCGTACGGCTGTGCATAGGATTATCGCCAAGGACGAGAACGACGTGGTGTCGGCCGTTGTCTTCCGAAGGGACAAAATCAATCATTACACGGTGAGTTTCTCCCATCCTGTTTGGAGAAACGCTCCTCAGCCTGAGCTCATCCAGGTGAGCGAAACTTCCGCAGCGGTGCGCTGGAGCGAAAACGACTTCGCCAATCCGGAGCAGGACTTTGCCGCCCATTATCTGTTGTCGCTCTATACAGATGATGCCTGCACGGCCGTGGAACGCGAAGTGGACTTCAAGATGGAACAGCCTGCCAACATTGATGTCCCGGCCTTCTGTTTCACCGGACTGGATCCAGCTTCCGAATACTGGCTCAGGATCAAGGACGTGGATACCGACGCCGCAGCCGCTGCGATCCATTTCACAACCGCGGCTGAAACGTCCGTTGTTCCCGGCGCCCAGGTTGCCGAAGGAGAAATCGCCCTGAAGGAAACGTTCTCACAGCTGACGGAGGGAGGAGATCCCGTAAGTCGTGCGTTGGGCTTGATGGGAGGAACATTCGTGTCCAAGGTCTCCGAACTGCCGGAATGGAGCGAGGCCGACCTTTCCGCCACACGTCTTTCCGCCTGGAGCGAAAAGACGGAAGGGGCCGATTATGCCGGTCCCGGATATGTCCGTGCCGGAGACTCGTCTTCTCAGAAGGATGCGGTCATCACTCCTGTCTTATCCAATCTGGCCGATTGCGCCACGGTTGAGGTAAGTTTCAAGGCCGCTCCGTTCTCGTCGGATTACGGCGCCACAACCGGTCATTCCCGTCTGGGAGAATGCTATGCCGAGGTATGGGTTGTCAATGGAGACAGCCAGATATCGGCCGGAATCGTTGAATTGACCGACGACCCCACTCAATGGTCGGCGTGCAAGATAGAAGCGTATAACGTTCTTCCCACATCCCGCATTGCCATCGGTGGTGCCTATGGAGAGAAAACGCAGACTTCGGCCGGCAAGCAGTATGCCCGAATTTACCTGGACGACATTCAGGTGAAAGTGCTCCGCTATGAGGAAACAGCCGCCGTCGTACCTCCGGAAGTTACTCTGGGAACCGTATTCTGGTCCGATGTCAACCTCACCTGGACCTGCGCCGGGGAACCGGAAGGCTATAGGGTATATGTGGACGATGAGCTTGCCGCCACCCTGGAAAGCAGCGTCCTGAGTTATCATATAAAGGGACTTACAAGTGGTACCAAGCACTCTGTGTCGGTTGCCGCTCTTTACAACAACAAGAAGGACGAGGGCCTGTCTCAGGTGCAGTACTTTACTACCGGAACCGTGGAAAGGCTCACGAAGAATCTGAGTCCTACTTCCCTCGCTTTCGCCATCGAGAACCGGGCTGGGGACAACTCGACCAATTTCAATCCTCTCATCGAAGTGGAACTGTTGGACGGACCGGATCCCGCAACGGCCAATAGTGTATTCAAGTCCCTGGTCCTGGACGCCCAGACCCAGTCTCCGGCTTCGCCGTTTATGGTGTCTCTGTTGGTGGCAAATACCAAGCCCCGCACTCCTCTGAATGTTGCTATCGGAAATCTTAGCCCGGGTACGGATTACTGGTTCAGGGTTAGGAGCGTAGAGTCGGCCGAATTTACCAATTACCAGCCTTCTACGCCCGCTACGGTCACTTGCACGTCATCAAACGGAACCAGTGAGTTCTCTGTGCTCGTGAAGGCAACCACCTCAGGAACGCACACAAGCGCAGACAATGAGATCCTCTTCCAGGGTTTCGATGAACTGATGATCCAGGCCGACTATGTCAATGCGGCGGTGGGGACTGTTCCTGCCTTCAAGGCCGCTGGTATGAAAGTGGGCAATATGGATTACGAAACCATCCGTACCTGGACGGGAGGATGGAGTTTCTACGGTCTCCGGACCGTGTTCGCCAGTTCCCAGCTGGCCCCGCACTATGCCTGGGGCGCGCAGCAGACCAGTGATAATGATCTGTTTAAGCTTAGCCAGCAGAATGCGAACGGAACCATCAAGGGAACCGCTCCCGGCGTGGGCGCCAAGGTGTATAAGTTCAAGGAAGGAACAGGCTCGCTTAAGGACTGGTATTCTTCCAACAATACCTTTGCCTGCCAGGGTTATATTGAACTGGGTGCCTATTACAATGCGTCTGATTCCAAGGCGCAGGTGCTGGGAATGATTGCAACGCCTGCAATAGACAATCTTGATACGGAGACCCATTGCACGTTGTCCTTTAAGGGCCTTGTTCTGCAGGGACGCTCCTGTACACTTGGCGTATGGCGCTACAGCGCCGCAGCCAAGTCCTGGACTAAGCTGGAAAGCGTAGCCCTTCACAACTCGGCCGGAAGTACGGAGGCCGTAGCCGAATGGAGTGCCCTGGCCGATACGCACCGCTGGTATGACTATTCCGTGGATATCACCCTCGCTCCCGGGGACCGTGTGGCCCTGGATACTGACAAGCAAGGCGCCGCAGTAATTGATGAAATAATGATAACAAAAAAACAATAAAAAATGATTGAGAAATCCATTTTAGAAAGCGGGAAGGCTTATGAGTCTCCGCAGATTTTTCTGGTACAGTTAGAAACCAGTGGTATTGTCCTGACTTCTGGAAAGAAGGGGGCCAAGCCGGAAAAATATGACGTGGATGAAGATGATTTTGATTGGTAGGAGGGAAAGCTATGAAAAAGTGTTTTATTTATGTCATTGCTGCTATTTCAGCGCTGGTCGTTTCCTGTAATAAGGAGGTAGATACTCCGGATAATAACACCGGTAAGGTGGACCAGAATCTGGTCTCAATGACTTTCAAGGCGGCTATGGAAGGCCCGGCAACCAAGACAACTCTTGATGTCGACGACGGCTCCGTTGCCTGGGCCGCCACCGATCAGGTTAAATTCATCTGGGAACTTGACAAGACTCCGAATTCTGCCGTTTCCAGCAATACGGAGATCGATGGCGATGTGGCTACATTTACTGCTACCGTTCCTTCCGCTTTCAATATGACTGAAGCAGAGTACAAGGGTGAAGATGATAGTAAATCACTTCATTTGTATGCCGTTTATCCTTCGACTGTCGAAGTAGATTATCATAAGGAATCCGATAATGGTATGCACTTCTTCCTTACTGTTCCCACTGAACAGGATGGTACATTTGCCAATGCTTCAATCGCCCTTGCAAAATGGGATAATACGAATCCTGCAGCCGACCTGGTGTTCAAGAATCTCTGCGGCCTTCTGCAGATTAAGATAACTGATGACAGTGTTCGCAAAATTGTCCTTCACAGCGACGACAACATCGCCGGCAAGATGGATATCACATTCACTGGACCTGCAGTCAAGGAAGTTAGCGATGGGAAGAAAGACATCACTGTCAACGTTACCAACGTTCCAGATGAAGACGACATCTACTACATCGCAGTGCTTCCTACTGATGCCTCTAAAAGGATAGGCGTAACAAATATGTATGTTTCCCTATATAACGAATCCGGTGCTTTAATCGGTGACAAGACTACCACGAATGAACTTACCGTGGCGCGTAAGCAGATCCGTAAGCTTGGGACCATTGCCACCGATGCCGTTGAACGTTTCTTTGTGAAAGCCACCGCTGCAGGTACAGGGGACGGCTCGTCGTGGGACAATGCAGCAGACTATGCCGCTCTCAAAACGAAGCTTACAGGTAATGGAACATGTAAGATTTACATGTCGGCGGAGACTTACAATACTGTCACATCAACGACAATCGCAAAAGCGAATACGTCTTCCAATTATGAGATCATTGGTGGTTTTCCTACAACGAATACTGGGTGTGATCTATCCGGAAGGACTTTGGAAGGAACGGTCCTAGTTAAAGCAACCAGCGGATCTCGTTTTCTTGTGCAGTATGCCGGAGTAATAGTCGTGAACGGCATTACTTTTCAGAACTTTTCTACCACTGGTACCGGTGGCGGTGCGGTTTATCTTGACGGAACGGATACAGATGCCGCTTTCTTTGCCAAGAATTGCACGTTCCGGTCCAATACCGCAACAACTCTGGGCGGGGTCTTATATATGAAGGCCGGTGCTGTCACAGCTACTAAATGTCTTTTCCAGGGTAATACTGTAACTGGCAATTCAAAAAGTGGTGGCGCAATACATGTTGTTGGCGGTACCGCCAAGTTGTCAGATAGCTCATTTATTGATAACACCGCAGTCGGGACTACAAGTTATGGGGGGGCAATATGTGCTGCCGGAGGGAATGTGTTCATTGACAGATGTTATTTCAGAGGGTCCAAAGCATTGGCTACTACTGGAGGACATCATATTCACGCTCAAAATGCCAGCGTTGTGGGTATTAACAACTCCGTTTTTGCCGGACCTTTCGGTCTTGGTATTCGATTGATACATCACTCAGGAACGGGTTCTCTCACTCTTGTTAATACAACAATCAATGCGCAGTTGTCCGATGCTCTAATTCATAATGCAGGAACCGGAAAGATTATTAACTGTATTATTCAGAATGCTGGAACATTGAATTCTGTAGCTGGAGATATGTATTCTTTGAGAAGCGCAACAGGTTCTACTATGTCGTTATCCTATGACATTTGGAATAAGGCAAACACTTCCAGTGGTTATATATCACCTACGGTAAACAATTGTGTGTCAGGTGTAAAAGGAAAGGGTGAAAGCGGAGCGTTTACAGAGTGGTATAAAACAGATTATACAACAATGAACGCGAATGATCAGACAAATTCAGATGCTGTGTCTGACGTTCGTGGATATGTTCACTACTACAGTTGGGATGGTACAATTCCTAATGAATTAGGCGCTATCACAAATCCGTCCATTAATCAGGTAAAGACAGCCATAGGCAGCTCTGATTTCCTGACCTGGCTGGAAAGTAGCGCTTTGAAGGTTAATGGAAAAGAGGCCCTCGCTGTCGACATCCGCGGCAACGCCCGAAACACTTCAGCAATGTGGCCGGGCTCGTACGAGGAGTGAACAGCAAGGTCCAACATAGAAGATTTCAATGTGAAATAGAATTCATTAAATATGAAACAGACTTATATTTCACCGCAATCGGAGGTCTTCCAGCTGAGCACGGAATCCTTCCTGATGCAGTCTCAGGTCATCCCCAACCCTGAAGGACTTATTTTGACTGACGATTTTGGATGGGGAATGGAGGACTTTGCATTATGAGGACAAGTGTAAAATATCTGCTGCTGGCAGCGGCGCTGCTCGCAGCCCTCTCCTGCAATAAAGAAAAGGACATCAAGGATATCCAGACCCCGGATACCGCCTTCGAGACCGTCCCCTACACCTTCCTTGCAACCCAGGAAGATAATAGCACAAAAACCACTCTCGAGGGAGACCAGTCCGTCTCCTGGGCCGTAGACGACGCCGTTCAATTCATCTACGAACTGGACGGAGTCGGCGGAACCGCCATCTCGTCGGCCCTTGAGGCAGAAGATATCAGCGCAGGGTCGGCCAACTTTACCGTATCCCTCCCTGCCGCCTTCAAGAAAACGGAGGAAGAATACAAAGAGGAAGGCGGCACCTCTCTTCATCTGTATGCCGTCTATCCCTCGACTTCCGTGGTGGATCCCTACAACGGAGGCGAGTTCATACTCACCGTTCCTACGGAACAGGATGGCAGCTTTGCGAATGCCGCCATCACCCTGGCCAAATGGAATAAAACCAATCCTTCGGCCGCCCTGGTCTTCAAGAACATCTGCGGCATCCTGCAGTTCACCGTATCAGACGCATCCGTTCGCAAAGTGGTATTCTCCTCCGGAGGCGCCACCATCGCGGGAAGAGTTTCCGTGTCCTTCGGCGACGAAGGCCCTTCTGTGAAAAGCGTAAAATCCGGCGCCACCAGCATTACAGTCAATGTTCCGGGTGCAGGCACATACTACCTGGCCGTGTTACCTTCCACGATGGAAGAACTGGACGTGGAACTCTATGACGCCTTTGATATCCTGGTGGGTAACAAAGTGGCTACGGCCAGCCTCAGCATCGAGCGTCGGCAGCTTTGTAGCGTAGGAACCCTTCCTACCGGCTTTGCCAGCCGCTTCTATGTGAAGGCAGACGGCACCGGGGACGGCTCTTCCTGGGACAGCGCCGCTTCCTATGCCGATTTGGCTACGGTGTTTGCGTCCAATACCACCAAGCAGATCTACTTGGCCGCAGGTGAGTATACGGCCACCCAGATTGCTCCCGGAACGGGAATCACTTCGGCCAAAATGACCATTCTGGGCGGATATCCCTCCGATGCTTCCGGGCACTGCCTTTCCGGGCGTAATGTGACGGCTAACGAGGTGGTCCTGAACGCCAATTCGGCCAACCGTATCTGGGTGCTCCAGAGAGGGAAATGGTATATTGACGGCATTACCTTCAAAAATGCCACCCGAGCCGGTTCCGATACCGGAAGTGCCCTTGTGATAGAGGGAAATGCTTCGGCTTCTTTCATCGTCAAGAACTGTAAGTTCACCGGCAATGCCAATACGGGAACTGTTGGTGGCGGAGCCGTGCGCGTAAGCGGTTCTACCGTGAAAATGTACGGTTGCAGCTTTAGCAAGAATACTTCTGCGAAGGATGGAGCTGCAATATATGTCAATTCCACTGGTACCTTGTTGCTGGACCACTGTACTTTCACCAGCAATGCATCTTCCCAGCACGGTGGAGCCATTGCCGTTGCGACGGGGTCTTTAACGGCCGTCAACTGTGATTTTGAATCCAATACGGCGGCAACCAGTGCCGGTACTATTTATATCAAAGGTTCCGGAACTGCCAAGTTTAATCTTTGCACCTTCCGCTCCAATGTGGCTAATGGTACTGCAAATACCAACGGCGGCGGCGTAGCCTGGGTTACGGAAACCGGCAAACTGTATATGAACCGCTGCTTTATGGCCAACAACCAGGACCAGTATAACGCCCACGCTATATATTCTGGTGCGAATTCCTGGGTGGGAATTAACAACTGCGTCATCCGCGGCCCCTTCGCCGTCACCAAAACGCAAGGTTCTGTCCTCCAGATTAAGGGCTCCAATGTTATCGTGAATTCAACGTTGTATAGCCAGACAGGCAGCTGGGGAACTATCAGCCTGGGTTCCAAGGAAAAGAACGGCTGCCGGGTTATCAACTCCATCGTTATCAATAACGCATCTTCCCAGCGCTCCTTCCACTGCACGTCCTATTACATCCAGGCCTACAATTCCATCTATTCCGTTGCCAATAATGCGACCTCCGGCTATGGAGTTACAGACCCGGAGAGTTCCTGCATTTCCGGCGCCAGCGCCCGCAGTGGCGGCAACTTCCCCACGTCTGCATTGGAGTGGGGGTACAACGGCGCCATCAAGAACGGGGAACGCTTTGACCTGGACGGAGACCGTTATATCTATGTTTATCCCTGGGAAGGAACGACGGATGCAGGTACGGTGGTATACAACAGCCTTTCCGGTATCAAGACCCTCATCGGCGGTACTGCAAACATTGGCACGGACTTCCTTTCCTGGCTGGAGAGTGATGACCTGAAGGTGGGAACACTGGAAGCGCTTGCTATGGACATCCGCGGCAAGGCCCGCAATACCTCTGCTATGTGGCCCGGCTCCTATGAAGAGACAGCCACAAAGGCAAGTATTCAGAATTTTAACGTAAAGTAAAGTGAAAAGAATCATTGGAATATTATCCTGTCTTTGACCCTTTCCGCGGTGGTCTCCTGCAGCAAGGAAGCTGCGGGAAACCACCAGCCGGACGGGCATTATGTGGAACTGAAGGCGGTTATGCCCGACTGCAAGGCAACGGTGACGGCCGCAGGCGCCGTATCGTGGGCAGAAGGAGACAAAATAGATGTCTACACCACTTCCGGGGCTGTCAGAGTGTTTGATCTTGTCAAGATTGAGGCCGGCGTTGCTACATTCAGCGCCAACCTCCCGGCAGGGGAAGCTCCGTCAACGGTGGCCATCTTCCCTTCCGGTTGCCTGAAAGGTGTTTCTGGCAGCACGGCAACCATCAATTATCCGGCATCGTATTCTTATGCCTCCGGGTCTATGAAAGCACCTATGTATGCTATTGTTGGAGGCGGGACGCTTAGTTTTAAACATCTGGGCGGCATGATGCGGATTACCTGCAATCCGGTTCCCAGTGCGGCCACTGCCTTCCATCTGGTCTGCAACGGGATGCAGAACGTGGGTAATTTCAATGCCACGGTGGGCGAATCTATGGAAGTGGCTTCATCGTCCGCTTCCACCAACACCAAGTGCAAGGTGAACTTCGACGCGGCGGTGGGGGACAGCAAGACCTTCCTGGTACCGGTCCCTACTGGAGAGTATTCCAGCGTCTATGCCTACTTTACTGATGCTTCCGGCAACAAGATCCGGGAGTGGCAGGTTTTGGAGGACAAAACCGTTGAAAAGGCCGATATGTATGTGCGCTCTATGCCTGCCCTGATGCGCGTGCTCGACTTTAACTGGCTGCTGGATTCGGGCTCCACGGATGCAAAACAGCCCTGGACAACGGTTCGCAAGGCCAATATGATAGCGGCTCTCCCCGGCAAGTATTACGACGTAATGGCTTCGCAGGAGTCCACCACCCAGCAGATTTCCGATATTCAGGCATCCGTTTCCGGATACAGTGTTACCGGCGTTTCCCATCGGGGACATTCATTAAGTTCCATCGGTAGCTCTTCGGATTATTCTGTTACCGCCATCTGGCGGGGAAGCAATGTTACGCTCCTGGATAACGGTACATTCTGGTACAGTTCTACGCCCAACAGTGTAAGTCGGCGGACATCAGAGTATCACTATAGCGCCTGCAACTGGGCAAAGTTGAGTTTCGGGGGAAAGACTTTTTATTACTTCAATGTCCACCTTGCTGTGAATGGGGACGGAAAGACCACGGGCTATGATCCTAAATACACCGAGCAGCGCCTTTATCAGTGGAGCATCCTGAAACCTCGAATCGCCGCTGTGGCAGGCGACTATCCGGTCATCCTTTCCGGAGACTTCAACAACACCGTGAATGATGACGGCGACGTAATCCAGACCATCCTGGCAGACACGGATCTGAACCTGATTGATGCCTATGCCGCGACCGACCAGCCGCACGGGGCGTTGGGAACTTTGAATTATTTTAATACAACGGATTCAGGCCGCCGCATCGACTTTGTTTTTGTGAACGACAAGTTCAAGGTGGAAAGTTACAGGGTGGATCACTCCCAGCAGACTGCCTCTTTGTGGGAAAGCGATCACAACCCCGTGATTGTAGATTTGAGTTTTGTGGAGTAAATTTGCTGTGTAAAAGACTGGTATGGCACTGGTTGACTGGCTCATCGTGGGCGTATTCCTGTCCGCCCTCATTTTGATAGGGTGGCTCTTCTCCAAGAAGAGCAAGGATATCGGCGACTACTTCGTGGCCGGAAGGGCTATGCCGGGCTGGCTGGTTGCCATTGCCGCTACCGGCACTTCCATCAGCGCCGGTACCTTTGTGGGCTCGCCGGAGCTTGGCTTCAACACCAACCTCACCTATGTGCTGAATATGCTGGGCGGCATTGTGGGTGGTCTGGTGGTGGCGGCGTTCATCCTGCCCAAACTGTACAATGCCAAGACCATCACTATTTACGGATTTATCGGCAACCGTTATGGCGAAACTGCCAAGAGGGCCAATAGTGTGATGTTTCTGGTGGGGCAGTTGTTCACCTCCGGCTCCCGCCTGTTCATTGCCGCCATCGCCGTGAGCGTGATCCTGTTCGGAAGCATCCATTTCCAGTTTCTGATGTGGAGCATCGTCATTCTGGGTGTCATCAGTACGGTATATACTATGCTTGGCGGTATCAAGGGTCTGTTATATATCGACACGTTCCAGACGCTCCTGTTTATTTTTACGGGGGTTGTTGCGCTGGTGATGATTTGGGTGGCGCTTGATCTTCCGCTCCCGGAAGTGTGGCGCTCTCTTACGGCAGAGGGTATGGTTAAAACGCCCTCCGGCTGGGAAGCGGGTTCCAAGGTGCAAATGTTCGATTGGCGCATCCGCTTTGACCTTCCTTATACTATCCTGGGCGGCCTTATTGGCGTGGGATTTTTCAAGGTGGCGCAGTTCACTACGGACCACGAGTTCGTTCAGCGTCAGTTGGCCTGTAAGGATGTGAAGCAGGCCGGCCGCTCCCTGGTGGCTTCCCAGCTCCTGACTTTACCGGTAGTGCTGGTGTTCCTATGCATCGGCCTGCTGCTTTTTGTGATGTACAGGAACGACCCGGCTCAAGCTTCTATGTTTTCCGATGCCCGCGACCTTTTTCCCCAGTACATAAAAAACCGGATTCCCACCGGCGTCCGCGGACTTATGATTACCGGCCTGCTGGCATCGGCCCTGTCCAGTTTCAATTCGGCCATCAATGCTATGGCATCCAGCTTCGTTACAGACCTGTATCTGCCCATTAAGGCCTCCCGCGGGAAAGCGATTTCTGGGGATGCGGCACAGCTTTCGTCGTCCCGGAAGATGGTGGTGCTGATGGGTGTGCTCCTGACCGGCTTTGCCATCCTGACGGCCGTGATGCAACAGTCCAGCGGTTTAAATCTTGTTGATTTCGCAACGGGCATTATGTGCTTTGCCTACGCCGGTATGGTGGGAGTGTTCCTCACAGCTATATTTACCAAACGAGGGAACCAGAAGAGCGTAATCGCAGCGCTGGTTGTGGGCGCCCTGATTGTGTTGCCGCTGATGTTCCAGAAAGAATTGTTCGGACAAAGCTACATTGCCTGGACCTGGTGGTGCCCCATTGGCGGTATCATATCCACTCTGGTATGTATGGCTGGTAAACCAGGGGGGAAATGAGGCGATTCTTCTTTCCGGGCATATTGTTGCTGATTACCCTGTCGTGCTCTTATCTGCAGAGCGGATTCGACGTGAGTGCAGAGGGGACGATTGAAAGACCGGCCGATTATGCGATGGGGACGCTCCGGATGTATTCGTTCGACGAGATATCCCTTCCAGAGCCTCCTCGTGGATATAAACCCTTTATGATAAGCCATTATGGCAGGCACGGGGCTCGTTTCCACGGGGATGATACGCAAGGGAAGAAGGTCTATGCTGTGCTGGACTCGGCACACCTCGGTGGCCATTTGACGCCCCTCGGGGAGGAGTTGTATGCCTATATATGCCTGTTTTATGACCTGTATCCCGGACACGCCGCGGATCTTACTCAAAAAGGGAGGGAGCAGCAGCGGCTTCTGGCCGAGAGGATGAAGAAAAACTATCCCTCCGTATTTTCAGGGAAGACTTTTATCGAAGCCCGCTCCACGCCTGTTCCGCGCTGTATTTTGAGTATGGGGGCCTTTTGTGATGGGCTTGGCGTATGGGTGCATCAAAGCGCCTCGAAGGCTTATTCGCCCATCCTTGCTCCGCAGCTCTCCCTTCCTGGATTCGAAGAAAGATCGCGCCGAAGTTGGGCTGTGGCGCGTGCCGCGGCAACAGAACTAATAGACCCTTCGGCCTTTTTGGAAAGAGTGTTCGGGAATGCGGGTTACGAGGTCCCGTCTTATCCGTCGGAGGTGAGTTTTATGAGGAATGTTTATTACCTTTTGAGTAACGCTCCCTGTCTGGATGTGGATCTTCCCAAAGCGCCGGAGGTGTTCAAGCCCGAGGAATGGGAATCACTTTGGGAGGTTGACAATCTGGTATACTATGCAGGTGGCTATGCTTCCGAGGAGGGGGTTGCCGCTTCCGCGTCACTCTGGCAGGATATCGTGGAGAGGGCCGATAACGGCATCGCATCCGGGGGGCTGGTGGTAGACCTTCGTTTCGGCCACGATTCCCACCTGATGAGCCTGCTCTCCTACCTGGGAGTAAAAGAATGGACCGGTCGGGTCGACGACCTTGAGAGCGTCAAGGACGTCTGGCAGAACTGGCGCATCCCTATGGCAGCTAATTTGCAGATAGTATTTTATCGTCACCCTCGAAAAGATGACATTCTGGTACGTTTCCTGCTTAATGAAAAGCCCATTGAGCTGTCGAATAAAGCCGTGGAGCCTGGGTTTTATCTTTGGGACGAGGTTAAAGAAAAAAGTCTATGAGGTATTTGTGCTCCCCTTCCGTTGCGTTAATGCTGCTTGTCCTTTCCTGTGGGCATAATGAAATTACCACTGAGCAGCACGACGGCTACACTCTTGCCATCCAGACCAAAGGTCCCGTGCTGGGATACAGCAGCGTATCTACCATCACGGAGAGGGAATTGTTGTTCAAGGACCTTAACCGGAACGGCGTGCTGGACCCGTACGAGGACTGGAGGCTTCCGGCCGAAAAACGTGCGGAGGATCTTGCGTCACGTATGAGCGTGGAACAGATTTGCGGGCTGATGATTTATTCATCGTCCATTACCGTCGAGAAGCCGGAATTAAGTGAAAAGCAGATTGAACTCCTTACTGAGGACCATGTGCGACACGTGCTTGTAGCCGGTATTTCTTCTCCCGGTGTCGGCGCCGCCTGGGCCAACAAGGTGCAGGCGCTGTGCGAGTCCCTACCCCTTGGCATCCCGGCCAACAACTCCACCGACCCCCGCAATTACACCAATGGAAAGGCCAATACCAGCACCTACAATCACGAACCCGACGGAGAATTTGACCCGGACGGCAGCAGCAGCATTTCCCGCTGGCCGCGTGAGATTGGGATGGGCGCCACCTTTGATTTGGATGTAATCCGGCGGCACGGAGAAATAGTATCGGCCGAATACCGCGCGCTTGGCATTACAACGGCGCTGTCGCCGCAGATTGACATTGCCACCGATCCGCGCTGGCGCCGCTTTTACGGCACCTTCAGCGAGGATCCGGATCTTAATGCCGCCATCGCCCGCGAATATTGCGACGCTTTCCAGACAACGGCTGGAAGCAAAGACGGCTGGGGGAACCAGAGCGTTAATTGTATGGTCAAGCACTGGCCCGGCGGAGGAAGCGGAGAAGGCGGTAGGGATGCCCATTTCTCCCTGGGCAAATATGCCGTATACCCTGGCGGAAACTTTGCGCTGGGGCTGATTCCTTTCACGGAAGGAGCCTTCAAGCTGAAAGGGAAAACGAAGTCGGCATCGGCCGTTATGCCTTATTACACAATTTCTTATGGGCAGGATCCCTCCGGGGAGAACGTGGGTAACGGTTTCAGCAAATACATCATTCAGGACCTTCTCCGGGGGAAATACGGATTTGAAGGTGTTGTTTGCACGGACTGGGGCATTGTGAAGGACTACACCGTTGCCTGGCAGCACAAGGGCACGCCCTGGGGGATGGAAACTGCCAGCCTTGCCGAGCGCCGCCTGAAGGCCTTCGAGGCCGGCTGCGACCAGCTTGGCGGCGTTTACGACAACGGCCCAAGTCTGGAAGCTTACAAGCTTTGGGAAGAGAAATATGGAGCCGAAAGCGCCCGCGAGCGTTTTGAGCTAAGCGCCCGCCGCCTCCTCCTGAACATTTTCCGCGTGGGCCTCTTTGAAAACCCTTATGTGGATCCCGTAAAGGCCGATGAAATCGTCGGGTGCAAGGAGTTCGTTGCCGCAGGCTATGAAGCCCAGCTCAAGAGCATCGTTATGCTCAAGAATCACGGCCAGGCACTTCCCGTCAGCGGCCGTCTGAAGGTATGGGAGCCGCTCCGCCATGTTCCGGCCGGTCTTACCCACTGGATGAAACCCACGGAAGAGTATGACGAATATCCCTTCTCACATGAGCTTCTGTCAAAATATTTTGATATCGCAGAAAGTCCGGAAGAAGCCGACTTCGCCCTCGTTTCCATCAAGACTCCGTATGGCCACTGGGGCTATATCCAGCCCGGTGAAGGAGAAAAAGAGGGACACTACAATCCCATATCCCTGCAATGGGGGCCCTACACGGCCGAATATGCCCGTGAGGTGAGCCTTGCCGGCGGAGACCCGTCGGAGTCATCTGCCAACCGCAGTTACAGGGGCCGCACGGAATACTCTTCCAACGAGCCGGATATGTATATGGTGCGCGACACCCGTAAGGCAATGGGCGAAAAGCCCGTAATACTGGTCGTCCACGTAGACCGCCCCTTCGTGCCTGCAGAGGTTGAGCCTTATGCCGATGCCATCCTTCTTGGTTTCGGCGTTTCCAATAATGCCCTTTTGGACGTAATCAGCGGCAAGTTCGCCCCTGTTGGCAAGCTTCCCTGCCAGCTCCCGGCCGATATGCGCACTGTTGAGGAGCAGTTCGAGGACACCCCTCACGATATGAGATGTTATACCGACGCCGACGGCAATACTTACGACTTTGCTTTCGGTCTTAATTACTGATAGAAATATGAAACGCCTGTTCTCTGTTTTCCTTTTAGTTCTCTTAGCTATTTCTTCCTGGGCCCAGCACTGGTCTGTTACCTGGAAAGAGTTCCATAAGGCGCAGCCTCAGATGGACCTTGTGGGAGTGTTGGAAACAACTCATTCCGACGGCAGTGGGCATTCACGTTGGACAATTGGCTGCGAATGCCTGGACCGCGATTACGGTGATTTTTCGGCATACAAGCAGTATGTTGGAGAACTGGGCGTGGGCTATGCCCGCATCCAGAGCGGCTGGGCCAAGACGGAGCAGGAAAAGGGTAAATACGATTTTGGCTGGCTGGATGAGGTGGTTGACGGTCTTCTGGAAGAAGGCGTGAAACCCTGCATAACACTCTGTTACGGCAATCCCGTCTATGGGGCTACTAAGAACCTTGGCTCTGTTATCTTTGACAACGAGGATACTATGAAAGCGTGGCTCAAATATGTGAATGCCACAGTGAAGCGTTATAAAGGGAAGGTTGCCCGCTGGGAGGTCTGGAATGAACCGAACCTGGGCGAAAACGGCAAGCGGCCGGACCTTTATGTAAATCTGCTGGTTCGTACTGCCAAAGAAATAAGGAAAGTGGATTCCAATGCTCTCATCTGCGGCATTTCGCTCAGCGGCCTACCTCTTGAGTTTCCAACGTATGTGTTTGGTGAACTGAAAAAGCAGAATGCCCTGAATCTTATAGATTACGTTACCTTCCATCCTTACTATCAGAACCCTGACGATGCCACAGACGGCATTATGGCGTTGGATTCACTCGCAAAATCATATAACCCTGAGTGGCGGCTACTGCAGGGAGAGTGCGGCGCACCATCAAACTTGGAGTGGGCTCACGCCATCAACTACAGAGAATGGACAGAATATACACAGGTTAAGTGGGACCTCAGGCGTATGGCCTGTGACTTTTCGATGGAGATTCCATCGTCCATCTTCACTATCATCGATCTTGTGTATCCCAATATGCAGCAAAGCTTCGGCCTTCTGCGTGGAAACCTCCTGAAAAAGCCGGTTTATATGCGTCCGTCCTACCACGGCGTACAGAATCTTGTATCTATCCTTACCGCCGATACATATCCGGTCTTGGGTTTGTCGGTAAAGGCCGATACCCCCAAGGAAGTATCTGTGGTGGGCCTTTCCCGTGGGGATAAGCTCATCGGCGCAATGCTCTGGTATGGGGCCGATGTCCCTTCGTCTTCCCTGGAATGGGATTTCTTGAATCTGACCGTTAACGGCCTGATATTGGAAGATCCTGTATTTGTAGAACCGGTCACGGGCCGGGTCTATGAAATCCCCGTCCTTCGCGGCTGCAAGGGCCCTGACTATATCAAATTCCATAACTTCCCTCTTTGGGACTGCCCGGTGCTGATAGTTGAACGTTCTGCCGTTCAATTAAAGGAAGGAGAATCTGTAGCCGGGCAGAAAGGCGGAGCAACTGTTAAGGATATGTTGTACTGAGATGGGGACAATCTCTATCTCCCGACCGTCATCGGTTTTCTCCTTTGGTAGATAGAAGTCTACTTCCGCATACCTGTTTATGAAGATGCTTCTATTTGCTCATTCGAGGAATTTTCGGCATTTTTGCAAAAAATACCGAGTCAAAGCTCTATTATTGCAAAGGGGAAAATAGTAAGCTCAAATTTTTATCCCGCAGATATGGCCTTTATCGATTTAGTTTTGCATGTTTGTAATTAATAATGTATCTTTGTCAATATGAGAAAGACCATTCTGTCATTAATTGTTTCAGCCTTGTCACTCGTTGCGGCAGCGCAGGGGGTGTGGGCGCCTCAGCCCGGGCAGATTCCTGTACAGGTATTGCAGACAACGGATGATCGTCCGTTGCACGAGATTCGTACCACTCCGTTTACGGCCCACGGATACTCTTCCATCGGCTCGCTGGATTTGGACGATGTGAAAGGGAGTCATCCCTATAAGGGGGTTGGCGTTTCTCTTACCGATGCTTCCTGCTGGTGGATTTCGCAGATGAGTCCGGAACGGCGGGCTGTGTTCCTAAGGGACGCTTTTACTCCGGAAGGAATGAACCTTTCGCTTATCCGCCTCAACTGCGGCGCCAGCGATTATGCCACAGAACTTTATAATTATAATGATGTGGCGGGAGATGTGAAGATGAAACATTTCTCCGTGGCGCGCGATGAGCAGTATATGATTCCGGTGATAAAGGAAGTCCAGGCGCTGCGTCCGGATATTTACACCTATTCGGCCATCTGGAGCGAGCCTGGTTGGATGAAAACCTCCGGAGCTATGTGTGGGGGCTCTCTGAAGGACGAATACCTACAAGCGTTTGCCAATTATCTAGCCGCCTATGTCAAGGCGTATCGGCAGCACGGTGTGAAGATAGACGCTATGTCCATCCACAATGAGCCGGAAACGGACCAGGTGGGCGGTTGCCCGGCATCTATCGTTACGGCAGAACAGGAGATAATTCTTGCAGGAAAGTTTGTTCCCCAGGCCTTCCGCAAGGCCGGGGTGTCTGATACGGATATCTGGATTTGGGATTATGACTATGCGGGGTATGAGCGTGTGCTGAAGGAACTGGCCGATGCTTCGGTTCGAAAAAACGTGAAAGCGGTTGCCTGGCATCCCTACAGCGGCTCTCCCACCGTGGTCCGCGAGGTGCTGAAGCAGTATCCTGAAAAGGAGATGCACCTCACCGAGCGGGGACCCAATCTGCAGAAGAAAGACATCCAGACCTTCAAATGGTTTGCCGACGTGGTTTTCGGCGCTCTGAACAACGGCTGTTCTTCCTACTCAAGCTGGAATCTGATTCTGGACGAGGATGGTCAGCCCGTTACTGGGAAATATCCCTGCGGTGGCCTGCGTGAAATCAATTCCTTTACAGGTGAAATCACCGATTCTCGCCAGGCTCAGCTGTTCCGCCAGTTCTGCCCATTTGTTGATATTGGGGCGGAAATCCTGGACGTAAACCATCCGGATCCGACGATGGCCTCCATTGCCTTCCGCAACCCCGATGGCAGTTTCGTGGTAGTCGTGGTGGCCGATGCCGACCCCGGCAGGCGCAAATTCCAGATAAAATTTAAAGGTCAGTACTTGGGACTCAGCCTGCCCCTCGGGACTGCCTCCATGACCACTGTAATCATAGACCGATGAAAAGATTCTTGCTTCTGTCGGGAATCCTGTTCCCGCTTATTATGTCGGCGCAGGTGACTGGACGCGTGGCCGATACGGAAGGCCGTCCTTTGGCTGGTGTCGGTGTCAGCGATGGCGTACATATCGTGAAAACCGACGCCTCGGGCGCATATAGCCTGGATACCGACAAGAAGTACGGTTACGTTTTCGTAATCACTCCGTCCGGGTATGAGCCTGTAACTCTGGATGGTCTTACACCTGCCTTTTACAGGCGACTGGAAAAGTCTGCCGGAGAGACTGAAAACAGGGATTTCGTCCTGCAGGCGGTAGACCAGTCAACCTACTCTCTCATGGTGATGACCGACCTTCATCTGACGAATGATCCTGGCAAGGGAGACCAATTCGCTTTCAACTATTTCACCGGACCCTGGCTCAAACAGATGTCAGACAATCTGTTGAAAAAAGGCCCCGCCTATTGTCTGCAACTGGGAGACCTGTCGCACGACGTTTATTGGTACCTGATGGATTACGACCTGGAGGATGCCTATAAGACATTGAGGGCCACGGGAATGACCATTCCTGCATACAGCATTCCCGGCAACCACGAGAACGATGGCGCCATTATCGCGGGCGATAATACGGATTTCGAGGCGGGACACCGTTACCGTGAAGTCCTGGGGCCGGAATACTACTCCTTCAATGTGGGCGGGGACCACATCCTGATGATGGACAATATCATCTACGTAAATACCCCCGGAGAGGGGAGAAAGGTACAGGGCATCAAGGGAAAGCGTAATTTCTACACGGGCTTTACCCCCGACCAGATGGCCTTCCTGCGGGCCGACCTGGCGGATTTACCGGATTCCACCCGTATAATCCTGGGAACGCATGCCCCTCTTATCACTGGCCCTCTGGGTACATTTTGGAGGGATAAGGAACAGATGGACACAATCTCTGTCATGTTCTCCCGCTTCAGGGAATTTCATAACTTCGCAGGTCACGTGCATAGGCAAAGATACTTGCACAGTGACAAATATGGCATTAATTGCACGGCGGTGACCGCCCTTTCCGGCAATATGTGGACCACGGCCCCCAACAAAGACCTGGGTGAGGCCGGCGAAGATGCCGGCGTGGTGGTGTGCGACGTTTCTGCCGATACTCTGCTCCAACGATACGTGAGCCGCAGGTACGGAGAGAATCCCTTCCGCATCTATGATATGAATACGGTGGGGGAGTACTATCGTCGCTCTGATGCGGTACGTTCCTATTTCAAGAATAACAAGTATGAAGCGGTCGACTATTCCGACCAGCAGCGATACCGGAATCTGATCCGCGTAAATTGCTGGGACTTCCGTCCGGGCTACAGTCTGGAGATCTATGAGAATGGCAAGCCGCTGGAAGTCAGGAAGACCGAGGAAGAGGATCCGTTGTTTTTCATCAGCTTTTTCCCCGTCCGTCTGGCCGGTCCTTTTTTCGGGGATGGAAAAGGCCAACATAAGAATCCGCATATGTGGGAGGCGCAGGCCTCTACGCCGGACGGCATTATTGCCGTGTGGCTAAAAGACGAAAAGGGAGCTGTGGTGGCCCAGCGAATGCTACGGCGTCCCATTCCTTTCGGCCCGGATATGACTTCCGATGGAACAAAGCCCGTCCCTGACGTATCCTTGGATACCACACCCTGCCAAGTGCGGTTGGTCCAGAGGAGTTCTTCTGCTCTGGTCTATGAGTTCTCAACTACGCATTTTACAGATACCGGCGCCGATTGTGACCGTGACTGGAAGCTTTGCCTTTATAGCGATCCCGAGTGCGAAAAAATGGTACGGTCCCGCGATTTGGCCGGCTTTAAGGGCTTCGACCCGCTTATGAACCCACCCAGGATTTGTTTCAGTGGCTTGGATCCGGGTACGCGTTATTGGTGCAAGGCTTCCGTTGGTTCGGCAGAAAGCGAGGCTGTCCGCGGAACCACCAACGTGTTTGATGTGGTTACCATCGGCGAGAAAGGTACAGCCCAGCCTGGGGAAATCCTGTTGGCCGAGAATTTCGGAGAGTTTAGCTGTGGCGACTGGTATCTCAGTGAAAAACGCGCAGTGGGCGACGGCTCCGGCGAAGCCCCGCTTAACCGTCGGCTTGTCAAGGGAACCAGGTTGTCCGGTTGGGATTTCTATTCTATCGACAATGCAGGTAAACCTGTGGATGATGTCACTGTTTATGCCCACCCTGGATATCTTGTCTGCGGATCGGTGGACGACGGGGACGGGCAGTACAATACCAACGCCATCGTTCTCTCTCCCAAATTATCCTGTCTGCAGAAGGGGAAAAAGGCCACGGTCCGCGTTACTTATCGCTGCCAGAAATATGACGCGTCCGATGCCGACCTGAAGGTCTATGCCGGAAGTACGGATGGGGTGGATTTCTTCTATGATCCGGACAAACCACAGTATGTGAGCACACCGGATATCGCCAGGGGCTCGTCCAACGGCTACCGCAGTTTTGTCGTGAGCGGCGTAAAAGCCGGAGACCGCATTTTTATGGGGCTGCGCCCGGACCAGACCCAAGGAAAGAAAGACGGAAAATTTACACATCGTCGTTATGTGATTACGGATGTTACAATAGAATTGATCGATTATGAATAATATGCGGCAAGCAGTATTGATATCTCCGGAGCATATGGAGTTTCGGAATATTCCTGCACCGAAGGCAGAGGATTTGAAACCTCATCAGGTGCTTCTTCACATCAAACGCATCGGGATCTGCGGGAGCGAGATTCACTCCTGGCACGGCAAGCATCCCGCTACTTTCTATCCTGTAGTTCAAGGGCACGAGTACTCGGCCATCGTCAAGGCCGTAGGTGCCGAAGTCACTGTCTGCGCTCCCGGCGACGCCGTTACCGCCCGTCCTCAGCTGGTGTGCGGGAAATGCAATCCTTGCAAAAGAGGTCAGTACAACGTATGCGAACATCTTCGTGTCCAGGCTTTCCAAGCCGATGGAGCTGCGCAGGATTACTTTGTGGTGGATGACGACCGGGTCGTGAAACTCCCGGAAGGTATGTCCCTGGACTATGGCGCTATGGTAGAGCCGTCTGCCGTGGGCGCGCACTCTACGGCCCGAGCCGGCGATCTTCACGGAAAGAACGTGGTAGTATCGGGGGCCGGCACCATCGGCAATCTGGTGGCTCAGTTTGCCCTTGCGCGTGGTGCAAAGCGAGTGCTCATCACCGACGTGAGCGACCTTCGGCTGGATATCGCGAAGAAATGTGGTATTGCCGATACGCTCAATGTTACAAAAACGCCTTTGAAGGAGGGTGTCAAAGAGACTTTTGGGGACGAAGGTTTCCAGGTGGGATTCGAGGTTGCCGGAGTGGAGTCCTCCATCCGCAGTCTTATGGAGTGCATCGAAAAAGGAAGTACTATTGTCGTTGTGGCCGTTTTCGAGAAAGATCCTGCGCTTAGTATGTTCTACCTGGGAGAGCACGAACTCACGCTGGTGGGCACGATGATGTACAGGCACGAAGACTATCTAACTGCGGTAAATATGATTTCGCAGGGGAGTATTCACCTGGAACCGCTTGTCTCCAATCGCTTCCGTTTTGAAGATTATGCAGAGGCATATCGCTATATAGACGCGAACAGAGCCACCTCTATGAAGGTGATTATTGACCTGGATTTATGAGAAAATTGATTGTTATTCCCCTGGTGCTGGCTGCCGTTGTCGCTTGTACCAATCCTTCCTGGGCTCCCGTAGGTGATCATATCCGCACTCGTTGGGCCGAAGAAGTTTCCCCCACCAACGTTCTCCCTGAGTATCCGCGCCCGCATATGGTACGTTCCCGCTGGAAGTCGCTGAATGGGTTGTGGGATTATGCGGTGACCCCGGTTTCAGCTTCACGGATGCCGGCTACGGAAGGAAAGATTCTGGTGCCGTACTGCATTGAATCCTCGTTGTCCGGCGTCGGACGTACCGTGGGGCGTGACAGCGTGCTCTGGTATGCCGTGGATTTCAAGCTTCCTGTTTCGTGGAAAGAGAAGACCCTGCTTCATTTTGATGCGGTTGACTGGATGGCCGAAGTGTGGATCAACGGGCATTATCTAGGCGCCCATACGGGTGGTTATACGCGCTTTTCCTTTGATATCACGCCTTACCTTGTGAGAGGAAAGCAACATTTGGAACTGAGGGTTCTGGACGGGACTGACAATAATCTTCAGCCACGTGGCAAACAGGTATCCAGCCCCGGCGGTATATGGTATACATCTGTCACTGGAATATGGCAGAGTGTTTGGGTGGAACCGGTGTCCGATGCTTATATAGAGAATTATTATGCTCAGGCTAGCCTGAACGGAGATATCGTTTTGGAGACATCAGTGACAGGCGAAGCAGATGAGCTAATTTATCATATTGACGGTAAGGAACTTGCCGCAAAACCCGGAGAGAAAGCTTTACTGCACGTGGATTCACCTCAGTACTGGAGTCCGGAGCACCCTTACCTGTACGATTTGGAGATAGAACTCAGACGTGGGGAAAAGGTCCTGGATGTTGTCAAAGGCTACACGGCCATCCGGGAAAGTGCGGTGGTCCGTGATAAAGATGGATACCGTCGGCTGGGTCTCAACGGTAAACCCTATTTCCAGTTTGGACCGCTGGACCAGGGCTGGTGGCCGGATGGATTATATACGGCTCCTACGGACGACGCTCTTCGCTATGATATAGAAAAGACAAAGGACTGGGGCTTCAATATGATTCGCAAACACATCAAGGTGGAACCCGAGCGTTGGTATTATTGGTGTGACCGCCTGGGCATCTGCGTATGGCAGGATATGCCATCCGTTGCAGAGAATATACACGTTCCCAAGGAAGATCCCAACAAACAGTGGGGGCAGTGGGCGTATGACACGGGCTGGGATTATCCGCTTTCGGCCGAGGCCAAGGCTACCTATTTTAAGGAATGGAAGGAGATTATGCTCCAGCTCAGGAATCACCCTTCCATTGTCGTATGGGTCCCGTTTAATGAAGGGTGGGGGCAGTTCGATACAGAAATAGTGGTGGATTATACCCGAAGCATCGACTCCACGCGGCTCATCAACTCTGCCTCAGGCGGTAATTCCCGCCTGTGCGGAGATATCCTGGACGGACACAATTATCCGCGTCCTGTTATGAAGTTCCGCAGTGGCGGTGCCCAGATAGATGTTCTGGGGGAATACGGAGGTATCGGCCTTGCCGTAGAGGGGCACCTGTGGCAACCAGACAACAACTGGGGCTATAAAGGCCTATGTAAGGATTCCGAAGAATTATTGGCTCGTTATTCCGCTTATGCCGAAGAGTTTAAGCCGGAGATACTGTCTGGCGTGTCTGCAGGAGTATACACCCAGACTACCGACGTGGAAGTGGAGGTGAACGGACTGATGACTTACGACCGGGCCGTGGTTAAGATGGACGAGGAAAAACTGCGCCGGATCAATGAGGATGTTATAAAGATTATGAATGATGAATAAACCGCGCTTGTTCCCGTCCCGGAGCAATCATTGAAATATGAAAAAGTCCGTTATATTTCTTGTTCTGTCGCTGACGTTGCTTTCCTGCAGCCGCGACCCCTATTCCGTCTACACCCTCCATTCCGGCTCCCTCACCCTTACGGTCACCGACTTCGGCGCGCGGGTGATGTCCCTCACCACCCCGGACCGGGACGGCGCGCTGGAGAACATCGTGGCGGGGCACAGGACCGTGGAGGAATACGTCCATCCCGCGGGTGAGCGCTTCCTGGGCGCGTGCGTGGGGCCGGTGGCCAACCGCATCGGCGGGGCCTCTTTCCAGGTCGATGGCAAGGTGTATCACACCCCCGTGAACGACAACGGCCGCAACACCCTGCACGGCGGCTTCCTCGGCGTGGACAATCTGCGCTGGGACGTGGTCTCCGTCTGCGACACGGCTATCGTCTTCCATCTGCTGCATCCCGACGGCCAGGAGGGCTATCCCGGCAACCTGGATATGACGATGACATACTCCCTGACATCGGCCGGGGAGTTCCGCGTGGACTATCTGGCCACCACGGACAAGGCAACGCCGGTGAACTTCTCCCACCATCCCTTCTTCTGCCTGCGCGGGGAAGGGAACGGCACCGTGGAGGACTACCTGATGCAGATCAACGCCTCGCGCTACATCCCGATTGATGAGGAGAGCATCCCCACCGGCGAAATCGCGTCCGTGGAGGACACGCCGTTCGACTTCCGGGAGCCGCACCGGATCGGGGAGCGCATCGGCCTTGACGATGAGCAGCTGGCGAACGCCCGCGGCTACGACCATAACTGGTGTATCGACAAGACTACCGACGGCGTCGAGTTTGTCTGCCGCGTTTCCGACCCTGTCTCGGGCCGGTTTGTGGAGGTCTTTTCCGACCAGCCCGGCCTGCAGTTCTACAGCGGCAACTTCTTCGACGGGGGCGAGAACGGCTCCAACGGCCGTCCGCTGGGCTTCCGTTCCTCCCTGGCCCTGGAAACCCAGAAGTGGCCCGACGCCGTGAACCACCCGAACTTTACGCCCGTGATCCTTCGCCCCGGCCAGTTGTACACCCATACTTGCATTTACCGTTTCGGCGTGACCGAAGAGTAGCATTTGGAACCTCCCGTAACGAGAAAATGGCCAAAAGTTCGTTACGGGAGGATCCACGGATCCTGGCATTACGAGAAAACGGCCAAAAGTTCGTAACGGGAGGTTCCAGTGGGCTGGACCAAGTCCCTTATTTTTTCGTATCTTTGTGCACGTATGCTCAAGATACTGAAGGCGTCGGCGGGGTCCGGCAAAACATACAATCTGGCCCGGGAGTACATCAGGCTGCTCATTGGAAGTGAGCGGGCCGATGCCTACCGGCACGTGCTGGCCGTGACTTTTACCAACAAGGCCACGGACGAGATGAAGCGGCGCATCCTGAAAGAATTGCATACACTGGCTACGGCGCCGGAGGAGTCGTCCTACCGGGAGTTCCTGCAGCAGGAAACGGGAAAATCGGTTCCGGAGCTGCAGAAGAAGGCACAGCAGCAGCTCTCCGGTATCCTGCACGATTATTCGGCCTTCGCCGTGAGCACCATCGACCGCTTTTTCCAACAGACACTGCGGGCGTTTTCGCGGGAGATTGGCCAGTTTGCTACCTATCAGGTACAGCTGGACCGCCAGGCCCTGGTGGCCGAAAGCGTAGACCGCGTGCTGGACGGCCTGTCCGAGGAAGGAGACGGCAAACTGCTGCACTGGCTCACCGACAGCGTGCAGGAGGACCTGCAGCAACGCGGCTGGTTCTCCCTGGAAGGCCGGCTCACCGAAATGGCCGCCAGCCTGCGGGAGCTGCCGGAAAACCGGGACCTGCCGCGGGAAACCCTGGACCGGCTGCGGGACTGCTGCATCCGGGTGCAGGAAAACTATGAAAAACGCGTGCAGCAGGCGGCCCAGGCCTGCCTGGATGCCCTGCAAAGCTCCGGCGTGGCTCCCGAAGACAGCAACCGCGGCTTCCTCAAGAACCTGTATAAGTACGCGGATCCCGTGGGCGCCATCGAACGCCCGAAGGATACGTTTACCAGCAAGGCGGCCGACCCGGACCAATGGTTCGCCAAGGCAAAGGCCGGGCTCAGGGACCGCCTGGCCGGGGCCCTGGATGCGCCCCTGCAGGCCTTTCTGGACTGCTTTGGCCTGCCGTTCAAGGAGTACAACACGGCCCGTACCATCCGGGAACAGCTGTATGGCCTGGGCGTGGCGGCCGAATTAAGGGAAGCCTTCACGGCCATCCAGAAAGAGAAAAACCTGCTGTCGCTGGACGACAGCAATACGATATTAAAAGGCATCATCGACGGCACCGACGCTCCCTTCGTCTATGAAAAACTGGGCGTGCGCTACGACGACTTTCTCCTGGACGAGTTCCAGGACACCGCCGATATCCAGTGGGACAACTTCCGTCCGCTGCTCCTGAACGGAGTGGCCGGCGGCAACGATTCCCTGGTGGTGGGTGACGTCAAACAAAGCATCTACCGCTGGCGCGGCAGCGACTGGGGCCTGCTGAACAGCCGCCTCCAGGAAGAGTTCGACCGGCCGGATATCCGCGTGCTGGACGGCAACTACCGCACCTGCCGCGAAATCGTCTCGTTCAACAACCGCTTCTTTGCGTATGCGGCCGAGGAACTGGACCGCCTGCTGGGGACCGATGCCATCGGCCCGCTGTATGCCGATGTCCGGCAGGAAGCCCGCTTCCGCAATCCGGCGCCCGGCTCGGTGGAAGTGGCCTTCGTCGAAGACCAGATGGCCGAAATCCTCCAGACCCTGCAGGAAGTAAGGGACCGGGGAGGGGAGTGGGCCGATGTCGCCATCCTGGTGCGCGGCAACGCCGAGGGCGCGGCCATCGCCGAGGAACTGCTGCGCAACGGCATCCCCGTGGTGTCCGACGATTCCCTCTTCGTGAAGACCTCGGTCACCGTGCGCCGGCTGGTGTCGCAGTTGTCGCTGGTCGAGGCCCCGCCGCAGGAAGACGCCCCCACCGTGGCGGGCTACCTGGCCCGCAGCCTGCAGGTAAAGATCCCCGCCGGCTACCATTCCCTCATCGACCTGGCCGAAGCCCTGCTCCGGGACCTGCGGGATGCCGACCCCGCACGCTTCCAGGCCGAGATTCCCTATATCCAGTCCTTCATGGACTATCTCCAGGACTGGGTGGCCACCGGCGGCAACAATCTGGACGCATTCCTGCGCGCATGGGAGGACGCCGACCCCAAGATCGCATCGCCCCAGCGGGGCAATTCCGTGCGCGTGATGACCATCCACAAGTCCAAGGGCCTGGAATTCCCCTTCGTGATAGTACCTTTCGCCGAGAAAGTAACCCTGTTCAAGGGCAGTTCCTACTGGCGCAGTCCCGCCCTGGAAGGGAGCGTACTGGAGCACGAGGCCGAGGGCCTGTACCGCGTAAAACTGGACGGCGGAGCCGCCGACACCCTCTTCGAAGCAGATTATCGCCTGGAGCGCCTGAACCAGGCCATCGACAATATCAACGTCTTTTACGTGGCCCTTACCCGGCCGCAGTACGGGCTCAAGGTGATAGCCGCGCCCCTGCCCAAGAACTACACCGAGCCCAAGAACATGGCTCAACTGCTGTACGGCTTCGTGGGCGGCGAGCATTTCACCGCCGGCGAGCCCTTCGACTTCAGCACCCTGGAGCGCGAGGCCGATGATGCCGCGTCCCTGGAGGCGGGCTATCCCTCCTTCCCGGCCAACAGCGGCAGCCGCCTGAAGCTGAGTCCGGAGGCCGCCGACTACTTCGGGGCCGACGGCAGCGTGGGCCTGGAAGCCAGCCGCCGCATTCGCGGGACCGTGCTCCACGGCATCCTTTCCCGCGTGCGGGTGGCCGACGACCTGCCCGCCGCCGTCGAGGCGGCCGTGCGTAGCGGCGAACTGCCGCAGAGCGAGCGGGAGGCCACCCAGGCCTTCCTGCAGGAGCGGCTGGCGGCCGTGAAAGACCGGGGCTGGTTCGCGCCGGAGGCCCGCGTGCTCTCCGAAGCCGCCGTCATCGGCCCCGACGGACGCGAGTACAGGCCGGACCGAGTGGTGCTGCATCCGGGCGGTGCCGTGGACGTGGTAGACTATAAGTTCGGAGAACGCAACCCGGCCTATGAACGCCAGGTTCAGCGCTATATGACCCTGTACCGGCAGATGGGCCATACAAAAGTTGCCGGCTACCTATGGTATTTGGAAGATAATTTCATTACCTTTGTAGGTTGAATATAATGCCTCATTTTCTATGGAAGCAAGCGAGAACACCATCAAGTTGTACTATAATACAGAGGTAGAGAAATTGGCCATGCCGGAATATGGCCGCAATGTGCTCAAAATGGTAGAGCAGCTGCGGGAGATTCCCGACAAAGCCAAGCGCTCGGAGCAGGCCCAGGCCGTGGTCAAGGTAATGGAAAGCCTGAACCCGCAGGTGCATCAGCAGGAAAACTGGGCCCAGAAGCTCTGGGACCATCTGTATATGATTGCGGGATACGACCTCGATATCGATTCCCCGTATCCCGCTCCCGTACCCGAGTTTGTGAACAGCAAACCGGATCCCATTCCGCTCAATACCAAACCCATCCGCGCCCGTCATTACGGCCGCAATATCGAGAGCATCCTGGACCTGATTGCCAGCGAGCCCGAGGGAGAGGTAAAAACCGCCATGATCCGTTCCCTGGCCATCTACATGCGTCAGCAGTACCTCATCTGGAACAAGGACACCGTGTCCGACGCCACCATCTTCCAGGACATCGAGCGCCTGTCGGGCGGCCGCGTCAAGGTACCGGAGGGCATCGAACTGTCCAAGATATCGGCCGATGCCAACTTCGCCCGCCCGGGCATGAACCTGAACTTCGGCGGCAACGGCAACGGGAACGGCAAGAACGGCAAGTTCAAATACCGCGGTAAAAAAGGCAAGAAATGAATCCCTTCAGGAAATATTGGGAGGGCCTGAGTGAAAGGAAACAGGCCGGCATCCGCTATGCGGGGAATATCGTGCTCATGGTCATTACGGTCTGGGTCACGGTGTCGGTGGTTTCGTATGTCTTCACCTGGAAGGCCGACCAAAGCGCCATCGCCGCCGGCGGCCAGGTAGAGAACGCCGCTGCCAGCACGGGCCTTTCGGCCGGACATTTCCTGGTTACCGAATCCTTCGGCCTGGCAGCCTTCTGCGTGGTGCTCTTCCTGATGGCCTGGACCCTGAAGCGCCTCTGGCGTAGTTGCAACGTCAGCGTAAGGAAGTGGTTCTACGGCATGCTCAGCCTCTCTTTCCTGCTGTCCTGGATCCTGGCCTTCGCCGGCCGCTTCCTGGGCATGGAATACGCCTTTGGCGGCGGTCTGGGCGGTCGCGCCGGCGCTGCCATGGTAAACTGGGCCGTGTTCCAGGTGGGGGAACTCATTACCATCTGCATCCTGGCGGCCCTGAGCCTGATCTGGCTGTACTGCATGAGCAAGCGCTTCAGTGACCTGCTCATGGGTAAGAAGAAGGAGAAAGAAGTTCCCGAAGAGGAAATTCCTGCCCCCGTCGAGGTAGAACCGACCTTCGTCACTTCCGATATCGATTTCCAGGTGACGGCCCCGGCCTCCGAGGAACCCTCGGCCATCTCTCAGGAGGCCGAAGAAGAAGAGGCTGCTGCCGCCGAAGAAGAGGAAGCCGCGGAAAGCGAGGAAGGCAACTTCGTGGTGGTCACCGACGATACCCTGGAGCAGGAGGTGAAGGAGCCCCTGAAGCCCATCGACAACCGGCTGGACCCGCCGGACGGCCTGCCCAAGTACAAGACCCCTTCCATCAATATCCTTGGGGATTATACCAACGCCATGCACAAGGTGCAGCAGGACGAACTGGTGCGCAACAACACCCTCATCCGCAACACCCTGGCCAGTTATAAGATCCAGGTGCGCGACGTCACGGCCATCGTGGGCCCCACCGTCACCCTGTACAAAGTCTATCCCGCCCCCGGCGTCAAGATATCGGCCATCAAGCAGCTGCAGGAGGACATCGGCATCAATCTCCAGGCGCGCGGCGTGCGCATCGTCACCCTGGCCGATTCCGTGGGCATCGAGGTGGCCAACGACAAAGCCTCCATCGTCCCGCTCAAGAACCTCCTGAACGACGATGCTTTCCGCGGCAGCACGGCCGAACTTCCCGTGGCCATCGGCTACACCATCTCCCAGCAGGTGAAGGTGTTTGACCTGGCCGATGCCCCCCACCTTCTGGTGGCCGGTGCTACCAAGCAGGGCAAGTCCGTGGGCCTGAACGTGATTGTGGCCTCGCTGCTCTATTCCAAGCACCCGTCCGAACTCAAGTTCGTGTTCATAGACCCCAAGATGGTGGAATTCAGCGCCTACGGACGTCTGCTGCACCACTATCTGGCCGTCCTGCCCAACGCCGTGAGCGAGCAGGAGGAAAAAGACCGCGCCATCGTGAAGAACGCCAAGGACGCCGCCGCCGTGCTGCAGTCCCTGTGCGTGGAGATGGACGCCCGCTACGAACTCCTGTCCAAGGCCCTGGTGAACAATATCAAGCTGTATAACACCAAGTGGAAGGAGCATCACCTGCGCTCCGACGAAGGCCATCACTTCCTGCCTTATCTGGTGGTGGTCATCGACGAATACGCCGATCTTACGATGTCGGTGGGCGCCGGCCCCGAATCCAAGGCCTTGGCCCGCAGCATCACCAACAGCGTCATCCGCCTGGCCCAGAAGGGCCGCGCCGCCGGCCTGCACGTGATCCTGGCCACCCAGCGCCCCACAGTGGATGTGATCACCGGCCTCATCAAGGCCAACTTCCCCATGCGCATCGCCTTCCGCGTTACCTCGCGCATTGACTCGGCTACCATCCTGGACCAGCCGGGCGCCGAGAAACTCATCGGCCGGGGAGACATGCTGCTTTACAGCGGCGTAGAGATGGAACGCGTGCAGTGCGCCTACATCGGCAACGACGAAATCGTGGACCTCACCAAGGGCATCGGGGACCAGACAGGCTATCAGAAGAGCTACAATACCCCGTATTATCTGCCCGAACCGCCCAGCGAAAGCACCGACGACGGCAGCGGCGGCATGGTGGACATGAAGGCCCTGGACGACCGTTTCGAGGAAGCGGCCCGCACCGTGGTGCTTAACCAGCGCGGTTCTACCTCTGACCTCCAGCGCAAGCTTGGCATGGGTTATGCAAAAGCAGGACGTGTGATGGACCAGCTGGAAGCCGCCGGCATCGTAGGCCCGCAGAACGGGGCCAAGCCGCGCGAGGTTCTGGTACAGGACATGGCCCAGTTAGACGAAATCCTGCAGCATTTCCTGCAACAGTCATGAAGCGCATAGTCGGCATATTCCTTTTTACACTTCTGGCCCTCACGGCCCGGGCTCAGGGCGGTATCCCGCTGCTGGACCGCGTAGAGGGGCACCGTGTATCCTTCCATTATACTTATAGCCTTTCCCAGAAGGGGAGCGAGTTCGCGGCCGTCACAGACGGAGACGTTACCGTAGAGGAAAACGCCTACATCCTGGAAGGCCTGGGACTCAAGGTCATTAGCGACGGCGTTACCCGCTGGTCGCTGGATTCCGACGCCATGGAGGCCGTGGCCGAGACCGTGGAGAAGGAAGATATCTTTACCAATCCCGCCCTGTTCATCGGCGCCTACAAGGATTACATGGATAAGATCAAGGTGAACAGCCAGGGCTCCGATTCCCTGGATGTTACCCTTACCCTGGACGATGAAACCAGGGCCCGCTTCCTCCTGCAGGGCATTGTGTACCAGGATATGCAAGGAAAAAGCGACTTCTCCATTGATGAGAAATCGCTTTCTAAAGAATATGTGATTACGGATCTCCGTTAATCAATTTAGTCGCGAACGCAGCGGACGCTCATATACAGCGTCTCTTTGTCTCCCTCTCCTTCCCGCATCTCGGGGTCGTCGGCGTAGATGTACATGAACTTACCCAGGCCGTTTTCCTCATCTTTTGTCCAGAAGCAGGCATATTCGGCGTAGTGGTTGTAGGTGTTGAAGGGGTCTGTGAGGTCTATATAACCCAGCGGCATGGCGTTGAAATGCTTGGCGTTGGAAATCTGAACCTTGGGCCAGTATTCCCACATTTTGTCGCCGGCGAAGATGACATCTGCCATCATTTCGGCCGAGAGGATGGTTCCGTCGGCCTGGCCGAAGGAGGAGCGGAAATCGGCTATGCTGGGAAGGTGCATGCCGGCAGGGCAGACAGTCTTGGCTTCCTCCTGGTTGTACATGCGTCCGGCCAGGTAGTCCAGAACGGGGGAATCACGGAAGCTGAGGCCGCGTGTTGCGTCGCACACATTGAAAATCTGCCATGCTTTGCCGTCCTGTGCGATAACTTCCTTACTGGAGGTAGGGTCCCCAAAGTAGCCCTGGATGACCTTCTCGGGGTCCACGGCCTGGAAGGAGTCGACCACCGAGGTGGCGTAGCAGGTGTTGTCTACGGTAAAGGCGTAGCAGTGGACATCGTAAACGCCCAGGGTATCTACGGAATATTCGAAAACCGGATTTTCAATTTTGATATTTCTGCTGGTGGTGTCCTTCTTGGTGGAAGAATTCACCTGCCAGTACAGACCTATGGTGTGCTCCGAACCGTCGGAGGCGACGATATCCGAGACATCGGCCTGGAAGGTGAGGACGGTATTCTTGGGCAGGAAAGCGGGAACGGTGTTGATGCTTAGACCGCCCAGACTGGGAGTGGAAGTACTGCTGCTGTCATCGCTCTTTTTACAGGACACGTTTAAGAGCAGGGCAATGGCGCAAATGCCAAAGATGGTATATTTTTTCATTATTCTCTGCGATATAAAACACAAATATCGTAATTTTTTTATACATTTGCACACAATTTTCGCGCCAAGATGAAAAAACACCTGTTAATAACTGTGTTGAGCTTGCTTGTCCTTTCTTGCAGCCAGCCCAACCAGTATGTGCAGATTTCGGGTTATGCCCAGGGAAACAGTTACTCTGTCAAGCTGAATATGAAGGGAGTAACCGTTCCTGTAGAGACCGTCCGGGACAGCCTCGACGCCCTTGTCACCAAGATTGACACCACCCTGTCCGGTTACAACAAGAGTTCCCTCATTTCCCGCTTCAACGCCGGCCAAAAGATTCCCTCCTCGCCCATGTTCCTGGAGATGTACCGCGTGGGCTACCGTCTTTGGGAACGTTCCGGCGGTGCACTGGACTTTGGCGCAGCCGCTCTTTACGATGCGTGGGGCTTCGGCTTCCGCAACAGCGAATTCCCTACAGACGAACAAATCCAGAAACTGCTGGAAGAAAGCGGCATGGGCCATCTCCCGGCCGAACTTCCCGTAGTAGACGGTTACATCGATCCCGCTTCCATCGGCTATCCCCAGCTTAACTTCAACGCCATTGCCCAGGGTTATTCCTGCGATGTCCTGGCCCGGTATCTTTACAGCCTGGGTGTCAAGGATATGCTGGTAGATATCGGCGAAATCTGGTGCGACGGCGTCAACCCCGACGGACAACCCTGGACGGTGGGCATCGACCGCCCCGTAGATGAAAATACCGACGGCCGTTCCCTTCCCGATGGCCTGGACGGCATCTGGACCTCTTCCGGCAAGCCGGCCGGCATCGTGACTTCGGGTAACTACCGCAAGTTCTACATCCGCGACGGCCGCAAGTATTCCCACACCATCAACCCCCGCACGGGCTATCCCGTAGAGCACAATCTGTTAAGCGCCACGGTGGTCTCTTCCAACAATGCCGCCGAATCCGACGCTATCGCCACCTGGTGCATGGTCATTGGCCTGCAGGGTGCGCAGGTGCTCATCATGGGAGATCCCGCCCTGGAAGGCTACCTTATTTATACCGATGCCGCCGGGGAAATGAAGGAGTGGGCTTCTCCGGGATTTACATTGCGCAAATAACTTCCAAAACCCATAGCAGCAGGCGGCCCAGGCCGTCTGCTGTCGTAATCAGGAGTGCCGGGCACCAGCCCAGGGCGCTCAGAATGACCGTAGCCACCGCCACCGTCATGAGGATGCTCACGAGCGGCAACGCCAGGAGGTTGGTGAGCAGGAAATAGCGGGGGAAGCTGTGGAAGCGCAGCCAGGCCAGGGGAGCGGTGAAAAGCTGGCAGCTGATGCTCAGGGCCGCCGTTTTCCAGATCCAGCGCAGGGGATTGTACCGGCTGCCTTCGGGGTACCATTTTTCCAGCACGGGGTAAACCAGGAAGATGCCGGCCATGGCCAGGTAGGACAGCTGGAAGCCCACGCTGCGGATGACGGAAGGGTCCCAGGCCAGCTGCAGCAGCAGGGCCACGCAGAATACGTGCACGGCTTTCCGGGGCCGGTGCAGGAGGCGCAGCAGCTCATTCAGGCCGATGAAAAGGAAAGCCCGCACGAGGGACGGTCCCGCGCCCGTCATGAGCGTGAAGAAGCCGGTGGCCGATACCAGCAGCACGAAGCGGATGATGCGCGCGGCGGGGCTGTGGCCGATGGGCCGGGTGAGCCAGTCGAAGATGAGGTACAGGATGCCCATGTGCAGGCCCGACAGCGCCAGCAGGTGCGAGGCCCCGCTTTCCCGGAAGGTGGCCACCGTCTGGGCCGACAATCCGCTGCGGTCGCCGGTGAGCAGCGCGTTCAGCAGGGGAGCGGTGCCGGGGTCGCGGAAGGGAATCTGGCCGATGAACGCCCGCAGGCGCTGCACCGCGCCGGCTGCCAGGCTTTCCAGGTTGGCATCGGCCTGTATCCCGGGGACGGCGGCGTTGCGGGCACAGAAGACGCCCAGCAGCAGGAAGGTGAGCAGGATCACCGGCACCGAAACTTCCTCCCGCCAGCGCACCAGGCGGCCCCTCAGCAGTACGGGCAGGGCCAGCAGCGGCAGCAGGAGGGCGGGGAAGAGGGTACCCGTCCCGGAGAACAGCACGGTCCCGGCCACCACGCCCGCGGTGAAGAAAAGCGAAAGCGCTTCTATGTTCTTAACCCCCTCCATGGTTTGTGCGAAATTAGCAATATTTTCGTATCTTTGTACGGATATAGTGAAACAATTAACTGTACACAATAAAACTATGATCATCCTCGTCATCAACTGCGGCTCGTCCAGCATCAAGTATCAGCTTCTGGACATGAAGAGCGACGATGTCTACGACATCATTGCCAAAGGTATCGCAGAGAAAATCGGCCTCCCGGCCGGCATTCTCCAGTACGCTCCTACCGGCAAAGACAAGATCGTGACCGATGTGCCCATCCCGGACCACAAGGTGGGCATGCAACTCATCCTGGCCGCCCTTACAGACAAGAATAACGGCGTGCTCAAGTCCCTGGAGGACATCGAGGCCGTAGGACACCGCATCGTGCAGGGAGGAGACTTCTTCTCCGGCTCGGTCCTGGTAAACGACGACGTCCTGGACAAAATCGCGTTCTGCGCAGATTTCGCTCCGCTGCACAACCCCGCCCATCTGCTGGGCATCCGGGCCATGCAGGAGGTTCTTCCCAGCGTACCGCAGGTAGTTACCTTCGACACCGCTTTCCATCAGACCATGCCCGCCTATGCATATATGTACGGCCTTCCGTACGAGTATTATGAGAAGTATCGCGTTCGCCGTTACGGCGCCCACGGCACTTCTCATCAGTTTGTAGCCGGCGTGGGTGCCAAACTGGCCGGTGTGGACATCAATGCCTCCAAGATCATCACCTGCCACCTGGGCGCCGGCAGCTCCATCTGCGCCATCCAGAACGGCAAGTGCGTAGATACTTCCATGGGCTTCACCCCGCTGGAGGGCATGATCATGGGTACCCGCGTGGGCAACATCGACGCCAACGCCGTCCTCTATCTGGAGAAGAAGCTGGGCGTAGATCCCGACGAAATGACCACCATCCTTAACCGTAAATCCGGCTTCCTGGGCGTTTCCACCAAAACTTCCGATGCCCGCGAACTGGACGAACTGGCCAACAACGGAGATCCCAAGGCCAAACTGGTGTTCAAGAAGTTCACCTACGACATCATCAAGAACATCGGCTCCTATGTGGCTGCCATGAACGGCGTAGACCTCATCATCTTCACCGGCGGTATCGGCGAACATAACAGCCGCCTGCGCCGCCGCGTGCTGGAGAACTTCTCCTACCTGGGTCTCAAGGTAGACTACGAGGCCAACGTGGCCTTCGGAGAAGATGCCATCATCACCACCGAGGATTCCAAGGTCAAGGCCGCCCTCATCTGCACCAACGAGGAACTGGTCATTGCCCGCGATACCATGCATTTAGTAGAAAACCAAGAATAAGAAATGATTACCAATTTTAACGAACTGTTTGCCGAGTTAAAGGCAAAGGGAATTTGCAAGAAAATGGTGGCCGCCTGGGGTGTCGATTCCCACACCATCGAGGCTGCTTCCCTGGCTACCGATATGGGTTTTGTGAAGGTTACCCTGGTGGGAGACCCCGAACTCATCGCCAAGGTTTGCCAGGAGTGCTCCATCGACATGGCCAAGTTCGAGATCGTAGAAGAGAAAGACGAACTCAAGGCCGTTGCCAAGGCCGTGCAAATGGTTCACGACGGAGAGGGAGATGTCCTCATGAAGGGTCTCTGCTCTACCGATAAATTCCTGCGCGCTATCCTGAACAAGGAAGTGGGTCTGCTGCCTGCCAAGGGTCTGCTGTCCCACGTAGGCGTCATCGAGAACCCCAACTACCACAAGCTCATCTTCATCACCGATATGGCCGTGATTCCCGCCCCGGACTTCCGCCAGAAGGTCAAGATGGCCGGTTTCGTCACCGGTGTGGCCCGCAGCTTCGGCATCGCTATGCCTAAGATCGCCTTCATCGCCGCTTCCGAGCAAATGCTGGACAGCATGCCCGCCTGCATCGAGGGTGCCATGCTGGCCAAGATGTGCGACCGCGGCCAGATCAAGGCCATCGGAGACGGCCCTCTGGCCCTGGATGTGGCCATCGATCAGGAATCTGTCCAGATCAAGAAGCTGGTCTCTCCCGTTGCCGGAGATGCAGACTGCCTGCTCTTCCCCAACATCGAGAGCGCCAATGTGTTCTGGAAGACCAACTCCAAGCTGGCCAAGGACGTCCGTCAGGCCGGTTTCCTGGTGGGTACCAAGGTTCCTTGCATCCTGGCCTCCCGCGCCGATTCCGTAGATGTGAAATTAAATTCGATTGCTTCGGCAGTCATGTCAGTTAAATAATTATATGAGAAAATTTATTGTAGCGGGCAACTGGAAAATGAACACCACCGTGCCCGAAGGCGTAGAACTCGCCAAAGCTGTAGTAGAAAAGGCCGCCAAAGAGCTGCCGGCCAACGTAGAACTGGTTGTTGCTCCTCCTTTCACCCACCTCTTCCCCGTGGCCGAGGCCATCAAGGGTTCCAAGGTTAAGCTCAGCGCCCAGAACTGCGCAGACCACGAGAAAGGTGCCTACACCGGTGAGGTTGCCGTGAATATGCTCACCTCCATCGGTTGCGAGTACACCATCCTGGGTCACAGTGAGCGTCGCCAGTATTATGGAGAGACCGATGAAAAGCTGGTCGTGAAGACCCAGCTGGCCCTGGCCGCCGGTCTTAAGGTCATCCTCTGCGTAGGTGAGAACCTGGACGAGCGTGAGGCTGGCAAGCACTTCGACGTGGTTACCGCCCAGACCAAGAACGTCCTTTACAACTTCACCGCCGAGGATATGAAGAACGTGGTTATCGCCTACGAGCCCGTATGGGCCATCGGTACCGGCAAAACCGCTACCGCCGCTCAGGCTCAGGAAATCCACGCCTGCATCCGCAAGGTTGTGGCCGACAAATTCGGCGCCCAGGTGGCCGACGACATGACCATCCTCTACGGAGGCTCCTGCAAGCCCTCCAACGCCAAGGAACTCTTCGCCGAGAAGGACATCGACGGTGGCCTCATCGGTGGCGCCGCCCTCAAGGCCGAGGACTTCCTGGGTATTGCGACGTCTTTCTAAGTTACCCCCACCCGAAACCCCTCCCCTCGGGGGAGGGACTTTTTTTCTTGTTAATTAAAGAATTATTTGTACCTTTGCAGGCTTAAAAAAAGTCACTTTAGACTTTTTGGTGCAATGGGGTGCTTGAAATAGAGCACTGAGTAACACATTTTTAAAAATAAAAAACAATGAAGCATTTTGCTCTCAAAGGCGAAATCCGCCAAAAAGGCAACAAGGCCGCTCTCAAGGCCTTCCGCGCCCAGGGTCTGGTTCCCTGCAACCTCTATGGTCTGGGTATGGAAAACATCCTGTTCACCGTTAACGAGAAAGAGCTCAAGGGTCTTACCCACACTCCCGCTTCCTACATCGTAGATCTGGAACTGGGCGGCAAGAGCTACACCGCTATCGCTCACGAGTATCAGTGGCACCCGGTAGACGACAACTGCCTGCACGTGGATTTCCTCGCCGTCAACGAAAAGAAGCCTATCGTTATCTCCGTTCCCCTCAACATCACCGGTCACCCCAAGGGTGTACAGGCTGGTGGTAAGTTCGTTCAGAGCACCCGCGCCCTCAAGGTTTGCGGTCTCATGAAGAACCTCCCCGATCAGCTGGATGTTGATGTGACTCCGCTGGATCTGGACAAGCGTATGGTGGCCGGCGACCTCAAGTTCGAAGGTCTCCAGATTGTCTCCGACAAGAACACCATCATCTGCTCTGTCAAGACTACCCGCGCCATGCAGCAGGCCGCTCAGGAGGCTGCTAAGAACGCCGAGTAATCAACATGGCTACTTACCTGGTTGTAGGCCTGGGGAATATTGGCGCCGAATACGCCAATACCCGGCACAACATGGGCTTTATGATATTGGATGCCTGGGCTCAGGCATCCAATGTCCTTTTCAAGACCGACCGTTACGGAGACGTGGCCGAGGTCTCGTTCAAGGGGCGTTGGTTCGTGCTCCTGAAGCCTTCTACTTATATGAACCTGAGCGGGAAGGCCGTCCGTTACTGGATGCAGACGCTCAATCTGCCGCTGGAGAATCTGGTGGTTATTTCCGACGACATCAATTTGCCCTTCGGAACTGTCCGCATGCGTCCTAATGGATCCTCCGGCGGGCACAACGGCCTGGAGAACATTTCCCAGCTACTGGAAAGCGAGCAGTGGACCCGCATCCGCGTGGGAATCGGCAACGAATTTTCCCGTGGCGGACAAATCGATTATGTGCTTGGAGAGCTTTCTACAGAGGAAAAAGAACAGGTTCCGGCCCTGGCTACGCGTATCATCCAAGGGATCAAGGATATCTCTACCATTGGCGTGCAAAGAGCCATGAATACGTTAAATGTCAAACCCGCCGCGCCAAAAAGCGTAAAAAACACGCCTGAAACGCCGGAAATTTAAGATTTTCTTGAAAAAAGATTTGTGATTTGGAATTTTTTCTCTAAATTGCACAAAAGTTTGACCCATAACATTTAACGAACCAATAAAACAAAAAAAATCATGAAAGAACTTGTCGAAAAAATCAATGCCGCTTACGCAGAATTCGCTAAGAATGCCGAAGCTCAGGTAGTAAAGGGTAACAAAGCCGCCGGTGCCCGCGCCCGTAAGGCCGCCCTCGAAATCATGAAGGACATGAAGGAATTCCGCAAGGTATCCGTTGAGGCTTCCAAGTAAGCTTTTTCAACAAAAAAAGATAAATGTTGCAGAAAATTTGATTTTTCTGCAACATTTTCTTTTTTCCTGCATCTATAGTATAGGTTTAGGTTTTAGTACACGTCAGAAGACCGGTCTCAAGCGCAAGTTTGAGCCGGTTTTTTGTTTTTTTACGTCGTTTATACCTCCCGGTAATGATGCCATACCTCCCCCTCCCATTCCAACCCTCCCTTGGACCCTCCCGTTACGAACTTTTGGCCATTTTCTCGTAATGCCAGGACCCTTGGAACCTCCCGTTACGAACTTTTGGCCATTTTCTCGTAATGCCAGGACCCTTGGACCCTCCCGTTACGAACTTTTGGCCATTTTCTCGTTACGGGAGGTTCCGGGCGCGCCAGCCAGGACCAAAATCGAGGTTTTTGGTCTTCGCCAGACTCAAACGCCTCACAAAAAGGTGGTTCCACGGGGGTTACCCCCGCGGATGGTGCTCCAGGACCGACTTTTGCCAGGTCTGGGTGTCGATGTGGGTGTAGATTTCGGTGGTGAGGATGGACTCGTGGCCCAGCATTTCCTGGACAATGCGAAGGTCGGCGCCGTTTTCGATGAGGTGCGTGGCAAAGGAGTGGCGGAAGGTGTGGGGGGAGATTTCCTTCTGGACGCCGGCCACTATAGCCTGGTCCTTGACCAGTTTAAATAAAGACACGCGGCTCAGGGGCTTGCCGAAGCGGTTCAGGAAGAGGAAGTCCTCGAAGCGGCGCTCCGCTGGGATGGGCCTGTCTTCCAGGTAGTCGCGGATGGCATCGGCCGCCACCTCTCCCAGGGGCACCAGGCGCTGCTTGTCTCCCTTGCCGATGATATCTACGAAGCCGTCGTCCAGGTGCACGTGTGAGATGCGCAGGCCGGCGGCTTCGCTCACGCGCAACCCGCAGCCGTACAATACCTCTAATATCGCTCTATCCCGTTTGCCGAACGGCTTTTTCAAGTCCACGGACTCCAGGATGGCGGTGACTTCTTCTACCGACAGCACCGCCGGGAGGTATTTGCCCAGTTTGGGCGCATCCACCCGGTCGCAGGGGTTATCCTGCACCTCGCCTTCCTCTACGCACCAGTCGAAGAAACTGCGCAGGGAACTCAGGAGCCGGGCCATGCTGCGCTTGGAAAGGCCCTGGTCCGTGACATGCCCCAGGTAACGCTCGATATCGGCCGAAGTGATTGCCGACGGGGCATATCCCACAAACTCCAGGAACCCCTCTACATCATGGCAATAGGATGCCACCGTGTTGGGTGACATCCTACGTTCAATTCGCAAGTAGTTCCTGTAGTCCTTAATCATTTCAATATACAGATTCTTCGGGCCAGAGGCCCTCAGAATGACAAAAGTGCCGTAATATTGAGTAACACTCACTTGTCATTCTGAGGCCGAAGGCCGAAGAATCTGTTACAGAGTTTTGTACTTAGAACCGTAGTAGAGCATCTGACCCAGATAGTCGTCGGTGTAGACTACCTCGTAGTCAACAATAGAACCATCTTTTTCTACCGGGCGGATATCCGGGTTGATGAAACCGCCATAAGGCTTCAGGTTCAGGGCCTTGTAGCGCTCCAGGACCTCCTGGTGGAGTTCGGGGTCAATGTGGACGGCGTAGGTCTCGATGAGGTTCTTGCCGGCCTGGTAGTCGCCTTCGCTCTTGATGCGCTGAATCTCGGCCAGTAACTCGGCAAAGAGGGCGCGCAGCTTCACGTAGTCGTTTACCACGAAGTAAGTCTTGCCGTCGCGGACCTTCTTTTCGATAACCTTATCGGCAGCACCTTTCTCGTAGCACCATTCGGCGATGAGCTTGCGGTTCTGCATGTGGGCCTCGGTGTTGGGGCGGCCGGGCTCCACGCGGGTGAACTGCACCATGAGGCCGTTGCGGATGTAGCTGGCATATTCGGCCTTGTAGGCCTCGGGGTCCGGCATGATGCCCAGTTCCACCATCTTGGGATCGGCGGTGTAGTACAGGCCGAAGAGGTCGGCCCGTGCTTCTTCCAGGGCCGATGCATACTCGCCCATGGCAGTAGTGCTGACCCCGGGCAGCAGCTGGCCCGATCCGTGGCCCAGGCACTCGTGGAGGTCCGTGTGGATTTCATCGGCCAGGGTGCCCCACTTCTTGGCCATCTCTACCTCTTTCTTATTATAGGCGAACTCGGTGAGGGTGCTGGTGGGCATCTCCTGGGCGCTATAATCATAGGTATGGGTGATGTTGGCAATGGTCACGGACTTGGAGCCGTGCTCCTTGCGAATCCAGTCTGCATTGGGCAGGTTGATGCCGATGGGCGTGGAAGGATAGCTGTCGCCGGCCAGGCAAACGGCGTTGATTACCTTGGCGCTGATGCCCTTCACGGTCTTCTTCTTGAAGCGGGGATCGACAGGGGAGTTGTCCTCGAACCACTGGGCGTTGGCACTCAGGATTTCCGTGCGCTTGGAAGCCTCGAAGTCCTTGATGTTCACATAACCTTCCCAGGCGCCCTTGCGGCCCAGAGGGTCGTTGTAGTCTTCCACGAAACCGTTGATGAAGTCCACGGTTCCAATGGTATCCTTGACCCATTCGATGTTAAAGGCGTCCCACTTGCGCAGGTCTCCGGTCTGATAGTATTCGATGAGGAGGCCGATGGCGCGCTTCTGGATGTCGTTCTCGGCAACCTCCCGGGCCTTGGCCAGTTCTTCGCAAATCTTCTCGATGGCAGGGGAGTAGATGCCGCCCACTTTCCAGGGGAGTTCAACGACCTTGCCGCTGGCGTCCTTCACCACCTTGGTGTTGAGGCCGTAGGAGATGGGCTCGGGGTCCTTGGGATCCATGATGCCGGCATAGTACTTCTCCACTTCCTCGCGGGTAACTCCGTCGTAGAAGTTCACGGCCGATTCCTTGATGATGTCGCCGGCCGTGTTGGTGGAACGGCGCTGCGGGTAGATGGCAGGGTTGTAGATGATTTCCAGGAGGCCTTCGTCCTGTACGCCCGCCTGTTCCAGCAGGCCGGCGAAGTACTCACGCTCGCAGGCGGGGAAAATCTTGTCCTCGGCATAGTGATGGTGGATGCCGTTGGAGAAGAAGACGCGCTTGGCGTACACCAGGAAATCGGCATATCCCGGGGCGCCCTTATCGATGCCATCGGCCTGCAGGATGGCCTCCAGGGCGTGGCGGATGCGCAGGTTCTCCTTGCAGTTCTGGTCCCAGAGGATGTCGCGGCCGTACTTGGCGGCTTCGGCCAGATGGAAGGCATATTCTTTCTGCTGCAGCGTAAGGTCTTCCCAGCCGGGAATCTGGTAACGCATGACCTTGAGGTCTGCAAAGCTGTCAATGGTATACTTGAAATCGCTGTTTTGGGCGCTGTCGCAGCCGGCGAGCACAGCGGCTGCACCTACTGTCATCATCATCTTGATATACTTGTTCATCGTCAATATTTTTACAAAATTATAAATAATTCTTAACTTTGCATAATATGAGAAAGACGATATTCGGCCTTTTGATGCTGCTTGTTTCGGCTGTTTCCTGCTTCAAGGACAACAACTTTTCACCCGGCCAGGGCAGCAGCGAACCGTCTTCCCCGGAGGAGCGTCTCCCCGTGGAAGAGACGCGTCGTGTCATGATCATGTATTCGGCCGGTTTCAATACCCTGTCCAGCTACCTGAAAGCAGACCTGGACGAGATGGTGACCGACGGCTTTGTCCCGCAGGCCCAAACCCGCGATGACCAGGTCCTGCTCATTTTCTCCCGCCTCAGTCCCTATGGGGCCAGCGTGGCCGAAGCTCCGGTGCTCTACCGCCTGTACAAGGACCAGAACGACAAACCGGTGCGGGATACCCTCTACCGTTTCCAGCCCGAAGACCAGGCCTCGGATCCGGCCGTGCTGACGAAAGTGCTGGAACTGGCCCGCCACTACTATCCGGCCAAGGGCTATGGACTGGTGCTTTCCTCCCATGGCGCCGGCTGGCTGGAGTCCAGGAATACCATTACCGAGAGCAAGGTCCGTTCCGTGGGCCAGGACTACGATACGGACCGCGTGCACGAGATGGAGGTGAAGGATTTCGCCAAGGCCATCCCGTACCCGCTGGACTACATCCTCTTCGACTGCTGCTTCATGGGCTGCGTAGAGGTTGCCTGGGAACTCAGGGACGTTACGCCGCTTATCGGCTTTTCGCCCACCGAGATTGTGGCCGACGGCTTCGATTACAAGCTGCTCACCACCCGGTTACTGGCTCCCCAGCCCGATGTCCTGGCGGTTTGCGAGGACTATTATGCGCAGTATATCGCCCCCCAGCAAACCCGGCCTTACGCCACCATTACGCTGGTAGATACCCAAAAGCTGCAGCCGCTGGCCAATATCTGCAAAACCCTGTTCCAGAAGTACCGCAGCAAGCTGGCCACCCTTTCCATGGATAAGGTCCAGCATTATTATCGCGATAACGGAGAGTACCGCTACTACCATTTCTTCGACCTCCGGCACATGCTGGTGCAGGCAGGAATCACGGAGCAGGAGACCGCGCAGTTGGATCAGGCCCTGGACGGCTGCATCCTGTACGAGCGGCATACGCCCCGGTTCTTCTCCCTGGATTTGATAAACATCTGCGGCCTGTCGGTGTACATGCCTTCGTCGGGCAATGCCACCATCGACGCATACTATAAAGATCATGTAGCCTGGAACCAGGCAACCCAACTTATTCTATAGATCCCCATGAAAGAATTCGTCAAGACCATGCTTGCCGTGATATGCGGCCTCGTCGTCCTCCGTATCATCGGCTTCCTTTTCATGCTTGTCCTCTTTGGCAGTGCCATGGCTAGCGGCACCACCGCCATTCCCCGCAACGCCGTGCTGGACGTGGATATGTCCACCTTCACGCTGGCCGAGCAAACGCAGGAGACCCCCATGCCCTCGAGCCTCACGTCCCTGAGCAGCTTCAGCGTAGTGCCTGAACTGGGCGTGCGGGATGCCGTCGAGGCTCTGCGCGCGGCCGCTTCCGACCCTTGCATCCGCTTCGTCCTGCTTCGGGCCGATGCCCTGTCGGCCGGTATTGCCGACGTCGAGGAATTCCGCGCCGGCCTGGCCGAATTCCGCCAGAGCGGAAAGCCCGTCATCGCCTATACGGAAGCTCCCGGCAACGGTTCCTACTATCTTTCTACCGTGGCCGACAAGATTTACATGGGATCCCAGCACGGCGGCAACAACATGCTGCTGGGCGTGGGCAGCCAGTCCATCTATCTCAAGGACATCCTGGATAAGCTGGGCGTACACGTGCAGCTCATCCGGCACGGCAAATACAAGAGCGCCGGAGAGATGTTCGTCCGCAATTCGTCATCGGCCGAAAACCGTGAGCAGAATCAGCGCATGGTCACTTCCATCTGGAATACTTTCGGTTCTGCCATCTCCGCCGCCCGCGAGATTCCGGTAGAGAAACTGAACGCCCTCATCGACAACCTGGCCCTCAATTTCCCCGAGGACTTCCTGGAGAACGGTCTGGTAGACGGCCTGGTGGGCCATGAGGAGCTCATCGAGAAGCTTTGCACCCAGGCCCAGGTAGAGGACAGCAAGCAGCTGCACCTGGTCTCGTTCGTAGACTATACCGTATCCAAGGTCCAGCAGCTCCCCGGCCGCAATCAGGTGGCCGTGCTGCACATGGACGGCGAGATTGTAGAAGGTAACGACTTTGCCGAGATTGCCGCCGACCGCTTCGTGAAGGAAATCGATCAGCTGCGCAAAGACAAGAACGTGAAGGCCGTGGTCCTGCGCGTGAACTCTCCCGGCGGCAGCGTGTCCGCTTCCGTGAAGATTCGCAGCGCCCTGGATCTCCTCAAGGCCGAAAAGCCCCTGGTGGCCTCCTATGGCAACTACGCTGCTTCCGGTGGTTACTGGATCTCCAACGGTTGCCAGAAAATCTATTCCGACGCCTCCACCATTACCGGTTCCATCGGCGTATTCTCCATGGTCCCCGAATTCAGCGCCGTTACCAAGAAGATCGGTGTGGGCGTAGAGACCGTGGGCTCCCACAAGCACAGCGACATGTACTCGCTCATGCGTCCCTTCGACGCCAAGGAAATGGCCTACATGCAGGCTTCCGTCGAGGATATCTACGACAGCTTCGTCTCCCTGGTGGCCGAATCCCGCGACATAACCTACGAGGCCGTTGACGCCATCGCCCAGGGCCGTGTCTGGACCGGTGCCGACGCCCTCGAGATTGGTCTCGTAGACGAACTGGGGACCCTCCAGGACGCCATCGTCTACGCCGCCCTCCTGGCCGATTTCCACTCCTCCGACGAGTACTGCGTAGTCTCTTATCCCGAACCCCTCACTCCCTTCCAGGAACTCATGATGCAGTTCGGCAGCGGCAGGGAAGAGCCTTCCATCCTCTCGGGCACGCCCTTCGAGGCCTTGGGCTCCGCCGTCTCGGCCCTCAAGGCCAACCAGCCCGGTGTCACCTACGCCCGCATGCCCTACGCCCTCGATATTCGGTAATTGTTCTTTTATTTGACTCTTTTCGCCCCGTTGGTCTCCCCATCGGGGCTTTTTGTGTCATGTGCTTCTCTACCCCCTGCGCTGGCATCCGCCAGGGCAAATTAATGCCCATTTCTTGCCCCAACTCGTGCTGGAAAGGGAATGGGGTTGGAGGTGAATAAGTGGAGAAGTGGACCTGTTCCGTAGACTCGCAGAGGGAGTTGAAGGGAAAAAGCTTTTAGAAAGTGTAAACAGAGAGCGAAAAATGGGCTTTTTTTCGCTCTCTGTTTTCTTTCGGACCTGCCATAGAGATGCGTACAACCCCTATTTTTCAACTTATCCGTTTCATTTTTGATGAAACGGATAAACTTCCTCATTTTTGCCCTTGTGAAATAAAGGGTAATAAAATGGATAACAGACAAAAAGAAGCACTTGAAATAAAAAACAAACCCAAGGGCTTTTACCACCTTTGCACGGACGGGACGAGTGGAACACTTTTCAACAACCGGGAGCAGTTCCGTTATGGAATGTGCACCATCGCGTTAATCGCGTTGCAATTCCCAGTAGAGATCTACACCTTCGAACTCATGCCTACCCATCTTCATATGATGCTCGAGGCTACGGGTGAGACCTGCTTGAAAGTCTTTCAGTTCTTTAGGCATCGTTGTATCCAGAAGTTGAGGGCCGATGGTTTCCCGCTAATCCCGGAGGACTATTGGTTTAAATTGATTTCTCTCCACGACGAGAAATCTCAGAGTCAGAACTTTATCTATCTGACTCGTAATCCGTACGAGAAGGATTATTGCATTCCGGGAACCTATCCGTGGGGATCCGGGTATTTGTTTTTTAATAAATTGGCCCCGTACATCTCCGGGACAAGGGTCGAAAAGATGAAAGGCACGGAGCTGAGGCTGATAACGGGGTCGAAAGTCCCACTGCCGGATCATTGGGAAATCCATCCGGAGTTGGGGGTTCTCCCTAAAAACTACATCCGGACAGAGTTTGTCAAATCCCTGTTTGACTCCCCGAAAGCTTATATGACCAAGATGGTCAAAGATTATGAGTCTTTCGTCCATCTGGCTCAGGTCCTGCATGAGGAGATATCATTTTCCAAATCGGAACTGGACGACATTGTCTATGGAAAGGCGCGGGCCATGTATCCTGGCAAAATGATAAAAGAGTTGACGGGAGACGAAAAGGGTCGTCTGGCCGTTGCTCTGGAAAGACAATATCATCTGTCAGTCCCCGTTTTAGCCAATCGCCTATTTGTTTCGGAACGAACTGTCTTGCAATTCCTCAGTTCCAAAGACTATGGCTACAGACAATGGTGAATGAGTAGCACGAGTCAGGGCAAATAAAAGCCTTTTTCTTGCCCCAACTCGTGCTATAGCATAAGCCAGGGCAAGAAATCGGTGAAATCTTGCCCTGGCTTGTGCTGTGGAGGAGAGAACTACTTCTCGAAATAGCGCTTGTACAGGCCCAGGAAGCCGGCGCCGTGGCGGGCTTCATCCCGGGCCATTTCGTGCACGGTGTCGTGGATGGCGTCCAGGCCCAGTTCCTTGGCGCGCTTGGCGATGAGGAACTTGCCTTCGCAGGCGCCTTCCTCGGCCTCATAGCGCTTTTTGAGGTTGGTCTTGGTGTCCCAAACTACCTCTCCCATCAGTTCGGCGATGCGGGCGGCGTGATCGGCCTCCTCGAAGGCATAGCGCTTGAAGGCCTCGGCAATCTCGGGATAGCCTTCGCGGTCGGCCTGACGGGACATCGCCAGGTACATTCCTACCTCTGAGCATTCTCCTTTGAAGTGGTCTTCCAGGCCGGCCCAAATCTCGGGGTCGCAGCCTTTGGCAATGCCCAGCACGTGCTCTGCGGCATACTGGGGGCCTTCGGCGCTTTCTTTAATCTCTACGAATTTTTCTGCTTTAGCGTGGCAAACGGGGCACTCTGCGGGGGGATTGTCTCCTTCGTGTACATAGCCGCACACCAGGCATCTGAATTTCTTTTTCATTGATTACGGGTTTATGTGTTTTGGCAAATATAAAAAGAAATTCGCAGAAAATCACTATATTTACTACAATAATTATGAATCCTTTTTTACAGCAGGTGGCTGCGCATTATTTTGCCGGCCAGGACATAGAACATATTTGTTTCATCTTCCCGAACAGACGCTCCCTGGTATTCTTCAAGAAGTATCTGGCCGACTTTGTCCGGGACAGTAAAACGGGCACTCCGCTCACTGTACCCCCTCTTTTTACCGTCAACGACTTCTTCTATCATCTGAACCACGTAGATGTAACAGAGAAGTTAACCCTCCTGCTGGAGCTTTATGAGGTGTACCGGAAACTGAACCCCCAGGCCGAACCCCTGGACGAGTTCATTTTCTGGGGAGACGTAATGCTGGGAGACTTCGACGACATTGATAAGTACCTGGTCCAGGCCAAGGACCTGCTGCAGAACGTGGCCGATTTCAAAGGCATGCAGGACAGCATGGAATACCTGACCCCTGTCCAGCGCCACGCAATAGACCAGTTCCTGGCCCACTTCCGGGACGGCAAGGGCGGCCTCACGGTAGACGAAGAAGGCGGCAATGTCAAGTCTAAATTTCTCAAACTCTGGAATTTGCTCTATCCCGTTTACCGGGATTTCAACGCCGTGCTGCGGGAAAAGAACCTGGCCTACGAAGGCATGGTGTACCGTGCCCTGGCCGACCGCCTGCAGGCCGGCGAGCCTGTCATAGACATCCTCAAGGCCGAATTCCCGGAGGTGGAGCAATACGTCTTTGTGGGCCTGAACGCCCTGAACGAATGCGAGCGCCTGCTGCTCAGGCGCATGCGTGACGCCGGAGTGGCCCAGTTCGTCTGGGACTACGTGAGCCCGGAAATCAAGGACCACGCCAACAAATCGTCCCTCTTCATGAGCCGCAACCTGGAGGACTTCCCGCAGGCGTTTCCGGTCGAGGGCGGTAGTCGGCCCGAAGTCACGGTCGTGAGCGTGCCGTCGTCGGTGGGGCAGGTGAAGCTGGCCCCGCAAATCCTCGCGGGCATCATCGGCAACCCCGTCGAGACCGCCTTCGTGCTGCCCGACGAATCCCTCCTGCTGCCCCTGCTCAATTCCCTGCCCGAGGACCGCGACAGCGTGAACGTCACCATGGGCTACCCCATGTCCGGCAGCGCTATTTACACGCTCCTCTCCACCATCGGCCAGCTGCAGCTGAAGATGCGCAAGAAGGCCGACGGCTGGTACTTCTACCATCGGCAGGTCCGGGAAATCTTCTCCTCGGGCCTGGTGAAAAAGCTGGCGTCGGAGGAGGAAGCCGCCGTGATCCGGCAGGTAAAGGCCGATGCCAAATACTACATTCCGCTGCAGGATCTCCAGGGCGGGCCGCTGCTCGGGCTTATCTTCCAGCCCGTCGTGGCCGATGCCTCGGCCGCCTCTCCCGCGCAGAACCATGCGGTGGAGCGGTATCTGACGGAGATTGTGGCGTTCATCGGCCGGAATCTTTCCCTGCAGGGGGACATGCTGCTGGAACTGGACTTTGCCAAGCGCTGCCATACGCAACTGACTCTGCTGCAAGGCATTGACCTGGAAGTGCTTCCGTCCACGCACCTGCGCCTGCTGGACCGCACCCTCGAAGGCATTTCGGTGCCGTTCCGGGGAGAGCCGCTGCAGGGCCTGCAAATCATGGGGCCGCTCGAAACCCGCGCGCTGGACTTCCGCAACCTCGTCATTTTCAGTGCCAACGAAGGCATGTTCCCGCGTCGCAGCGTCAGTTCGTCCTTCATTCCGCCGGAGCTTCGCAAGGGCTTCGGCCTGCCTACATACGAGTTCCAGGACGCCGTGTGGGCCTACTATTTCTACCGTATGATCCAGCGCCCGGAAAAGGTCTGGCTCATCTACGATTCCCGCACCGAAGGCCTCAAATCGGGCGAGGAAAGCCGCTACATCAAGCAGCTTGAGTATAGCTTCGGCTGGCCGGTGAAGCGCCTGGTGGCCACCGAGGCCCTGCAACCCGTGCCCGAGGACCCGCCCATCCCCAAGACCGAGGCCGATGTCGCCGTAATCCGGGATAAGGAGCTATCCGCCAGCACGTTGCAGAGCTACCTGTACTGCCCGGCCAAGTTCTACTACCAAGTGGTGCAGGGCCTGGAAAAGGAGGACGAAGTGGCCGAATCCCTGGACGCCGGCATGCTGGGCAACGTGTTCCATCACGTGATGCAGAAGCTGTACAAGGGACACGAACTGGTTACGCCCGCCCTGCTGGACAGCCTGCAGAAGGACCAGGCCGGCCTGCGCAAGATGATCCGGGCCGAAGTCCTGGACCAGATGCACAGCATGGAGGTAGTCGGCCGAAACCTGGTGCTGGAAGAAGTGATTCTGGATTACGTGCTCAATACCCTGAAGCACGATGCCGCCCTGCTGGCATCGGCCGGCTCTGCGGGATTCCGCATCATCGGCCTGGAGCAGAAACGGCGCATGGAAATGGACGGCTTCCGCTTCAAGGGCTTCGTAGACCGCATGGATTCCTATCTTTCCGGACAGGTGCGCATCGTAGACTATAAGACCGGCAAGGTCGAGGACGACGACCTCCTCATCACCGACGCCAATGCCGCCGCCGTGGTGGACAAACTCTTCGGCCCGTCCAATGCCGGCCGCCCCAAAATCGCCCTGCAGCTGTTCCTGTACGATTTATTCGCTCACGCAGACCCTGCGCTCTCCGGCCTCACCGTGGTCAACTCCATCTACAGCACCGGCCGGCTCTACACCGGCGCCCTGCCCGACTGCCCCGAGAGCCCGGAATTCATCCGCCTCACCCGGGAGCACCTTCGCGAGATGCTCGCAGAAATGACAGACACCACCGTTCCGTTCCACCGGACCGAAGACCGGAAAACGTGCGGGTGGTGTGAATTCAAGAACATTTGCGGGAGGTAGTATTTAAAATTTCCTATCTTTGCAGCCAATATGGAAAATGAAAACAAGAAATTGACGCCCATGCGGTTTCTGTCGGACCCGATGGAGATGCCGTGGGGCACGGTAGAATACAAGCTGGCCGATTTAGGCTTTGTAGATTCGATGGCCTGTGAGGGGTGGCTCAAGGGCAATACCATCAGCGACATCATGCAAACCTATCTGGAGCGCGTGGTGGGGGAGACTTCGTTCAACTGGTATGGGACGCAGTTCCCGGTGCTGGTGAAGCGCCTCATCGTCAAGGACAGGACCTCCCTTCACGTGACGGCCGATGACGAAACGGCCGAACAGCGCTACGACGCCTTCGGCAAAACCGCCCTGTGGTATGTGGAAGCGGCCGGTCCCGATGCCCGGCTGTACCTGGGCTTCAAGGAAGACATTACGGCGGCCGATTTCTACAAGGCCTGCCACGAGGATAAAGTGGAGCCCCTCCTGCATACCGTAAAGCCCAAGGCCGGTGAGTCCTACCTCATCACCCCCGGGATGGCGCACGCCGCCAAGGATGTCACCCTCGTAGAGATTGCCGAAGGTTCCGAGCTCTGGTTCCGTCTCTATGACTGGGGCCGGGAAGACCGCGAGAATCATCTGGAGGAAGCGTTTGATTTGATTGACTTTAGATCCTTCGCTGGCGCTCAGGATGACAAAAAGGGCGCTCAGGATGACAAGGGCGGCGCCACGATTGTCACCCCCCAGTTCACGGTAAACCGCTTCCAACTAACCCAGCCCCTCAAGAGCACGCGGGACGAGGACGATACCTTCCTTCTCTATTATTGCACCAAGGGCGCTGCGGTTATCCAGGCCAATAAGGTGAATTACCAGCTCAAGCAGGGCGACCTGCTGCTGGTGCCCGCCGAGACCGCCGAGTTCTTCCTGCTGCCGGATGGCAACGACACAGAACTCATGGAAGTTCGCATGGATCCCCGCGAAGAAGAAGACATCGTTTCTGAACCCGTAGAAGAACAATAATGGCCGATATCGTACGCATAGACAAGTACCTCTGGGCCATCCGTGCCTTCAAAACCCGCACGGATGCGGCCGAAGCCTGCAAGGGCGGCAAGGTCAAAGTGGCCGGCGTGAACGCCAAACCCTCCAAGGAAGTGAAAGAGGGTGAGATCATCACCGTCCGCAAAGGCGTGGTTACCTATACTTATCAGGTAGTCCGCCCCACCGAAACCCGAGTAGGCGCCAAACTGGTCCCGGAATTCGCCCTGGACCTTACTCCGGATTCAGAGAAAGAGAAACTCAAAGCCCCCGTGGAAACCTTCTTCGTCACCCGTGACAGGGGAGCAGGCCGTCCCACCAAGAAAGAACGCCGCGAGATCGAGGAATTGTGGGATAATTTCCGTGATGAGTAAGTAATTGAAAACCAATAAAATACAAAAATCCTCCTTGGTAAAACAACCTAGGAGGATTTTTGTAAATACTTAATAATTAATCAGTTACACATCACCGGGGATCTCGTACCCAAAATAATACCCCTTCTTGGCAGTAGGGACGCCCTGGGACATCCAGGCGGGCATAGGCTCGCCCTTCAGATAGTGGTCGAAGAACTGCTGCAGGCGGATGGAGAGGTCCTTGCGGTTGCGGCGCTGACGCAGGTTGTGGGCTTCGTCATTGTATTCCAACAGCCAGGCGGGTTTGCCCAGGCGGCGCAGGCCCATGAACATCTCGATGCCCTGGTACCACGGCACGGCTCCGTCGTTGTCGTTGTGCATGATGAGCACCGGTGTGGTCACATTCGGCAGCTTGAACAGGGGAGAGTTCTCCATATATAACTCAATGCCGTTCCACAGATCCCGGCCAATGCGGCTTTGCGTCTGCTCGTACTGGAACTGCCGGCTCATGCCGCTGTCCCAACGGATGCCGCCATAGGCCGATGTCATATTGCTCACAGGTGCACCGGCGCCGGCCGCCTTGAACATGGACGTGCGGGTGATGAGGTAGGCCACCTGATAGCCGCCCCAGCTCTGGCCCTGGATGGCCATGTTCTCCCGGTCAATCCAGGGGAACTGCCACAGGGACTGGGCGCCGCTCACCACGCAGTTGTAGGCGCATTCTCCGGGGATGCCGCTGTGGTACACGATGTCCGGAACGAATACCACATAGCCGCGGGATACGAAGAACGGGATGTTGATGATGCTCCACATGGGCTGCACCTGGATATGCTCGTACAGCGTTTCGGAATCCCTTTCATAGAAGTAGCACATGACGGGATACTTCTTATTGGCGTCAAAGTCCTCGGGCTTGTACAGCAGGCCGTCCAGCTGCGTGCCGTCGAAGGCCGTCCACTGGTAAAGCTCCACCGTACCCCAGTTATATTCGGAAATCTGCGGATTAATTGCGGACAGTTTCTTGCTCTCCTTGCCCAGGCCCAGACTCACGTACAGGTCCATCGGCTTCTGGAAATTGCCCTTCTGATAAAGGTAAGCACCGGCCTGGCGGGCCTTCTTGATGCCGTCCCAGGTATAGCCGCCCATGGCCAGGACCTTGAAGCTCTTGCCCGCTTTGTCCAGCGTGAGGGAGGCTACGCCGTTCTTCTTGGTGGTGTGGTCGAAGATGCTCAGCAGCAGGTCGTCCTTCATATCCACATGGCGGAATTCGGTTTCTCCGCGCTCCCACAGGAATACCACGCGGTAGGTGAGTCTGTTGGCCCGGCCGAAGGTGAGGCGCACGGGCGCGCCGCCGTTGGTGGGCACCTTCCAGATGTCGTAGCGGTCGTAGACCAGCACGGCGCTGTCATCGACCACCCACTGCGAGGCCATGCCGTAAGGATCGGGGAAGGCGGGGTGGTCGTCGTCCTCCTGCCAGAAGATGACGCCGTTGTCGATGAGCGGCCTGCTTTCGCCGGCGGCAATGTCGTAGATCATCCACTTGCGGGCGGGGTAATCCCACCAGGTAACGTATTTGCCCAGGGGCGAGAGGCCGATGCTGTCGAAGGCACCTTCGGCCACCACCTTGCGCTCGCCGTTCACAATCACGGCAATTTCCTGCGTGTCCTGGATGTTCCACTGCGTCTCTACCGGGTTCACGTGCCGGGTAACGAGAGTCGCCGGAGCGTCTCCCAGGTCTCCCAGCATCACGGTGGCATGTTTATCCAGGGAGAAAGGCCGAAGGACACCGTCCACCAGCTCGGTGGTATAAGTGCGGATGGCCTCCCGCTTCAAGTTAGCCTTCTGATACGGCGGAATCTCGTCCGCATCCCACTTCCAGATATCCAGGCCGGGCGTCTCGAACGGCACCAGCGTGGTGTCCTTGGGCGGCTTGTAGGCCTGCACACCCACAAAGATGCGGAATCCGTTGTGGCTGAACGACGGCTTGGAATTCTCCGTCATGCCCCAGCCTTCCGGCAAGGCCGCCAGGGAAGTCTCCAGGATCCGGGCCGATTTCCCATCCCACAGGTTAAGCACAGCATGCTTGCTGCCGCTTTCCAGGGTATCGGCCGCAGTGAGGAAAAGGGCGCGGGTGCCTTCCTCGTCAAACACCGGCAGGCCCATCCAGGCGACGGTGTCGGGGAGGTAAGAAGCCTTCCGGAGGCCGGTACTGTAGAACCCGGCACTCATCTTCCGCTTGCCGAACTTGCGCACCAGGGCCAGCTTCTTGCCGTCCTTCGAGAACTCATAGTTCGTGACATTCCGCAGCGTGTCGATGTGCCCGTCGGCAAAGAAATACACATTGCAGGTATCGGCCGTGGCGAAGGCGAAAGCCTGATCGCCCTTCTTGGCCACCTTGAACCCCTTGACATCGGGGAACTTCCGGATGTGGCCGGTCTTCAAGTTGATGATGGCCAGCGAATCCTTGGGCATTTCATCGGCCTTCTTCTTGTCTATCTTGGCCTGGCGCGTTTTCTGGAAAAACGGTTTGATCTGGCAGACGGCATAGGATTCGTCGGCCAGCACCGCGGCCTTGTAGCCGCGGGGGATCTCTATATGGCGGTCCTGTTTCTTGCCCAGGACGCGGATGTAGAGAGTTCCGTCACCCTCCTGCGGATTTACCTCGTAGGACACAACCTGGCCCGAGGAAGAGATTAGAGGGTTAGCTACGCTTTGCCAGCTGTCGAATACGCTGTGGTCCAGAGGTTTTTTCTGGGCCTGCAGGGCCAGCGAAATCAGCAGGCAGGGAAGAAGGAAGGCTTTTTTCATTTTTTGGCGGGTAGAATGTACAGGATCAGGTTTTCTACAAGATAAATGGCAAAGACCAGCAGGATGGCCAGGCCGATGCTTCTCTTGACGGCCAGCCCCAGCACGATGGCTGCTACGGCCAGGATCAGGAAAAGGATGCGCTTGAAGTCCAGGAGCTTGTGCCCGGGCGCCACCTTCATGCCGAACATGGGAATCTCGCTCACCAGCAGCAGCCCCATCACCAGGGAATAAAGCGGGAGGAACCACACGGCGCCGGCCCAGTGCGCCAGGAAGGAATCCGGGGCACCGGCGATGTAGGCCGCCAGGCCGGCGCTGAGCAGCGCGCAGGTAGGCGTGGCCACCCCCAGGAAATCGGTCGTCTGCCGGGTATCCACGTTGAACTTAGCCAGGCGCACGGCGCTCATCACGGCAATGAACAGGGCGCTGTAGCAAAGCCAGACGGGCACGCCGTGCTCCTGCATGCAGTTCATGATGAGGAGGGCGGGCAATACGCCGAAGCTGACCATGTCGGACAGGGAGTCCAACTCTTTGCCGATGGGAGACTGCGCATGGAGCAGCCGGGCCGCCAGGCCGTCGCAGAAATCGAAGACGGCGGCCGCCAGCATGCAGATAAGGCCCCATTGGGGCATGCTGTATACAGCGCAAATCACTCCCAAGATCCCGCTCAGGAGATTCATGGAAGTGATTGTGTTGGGTATGTGTTTTTTTAGGGACATCTATTTAATGCCAATTTTCTTCAGGATTTCCTTGGGAACGGCTTTCTTGTTCACCAGGATGTTCAGGGTCTTGCCCTTGGCGAAGTTCTCGGACATGTACCAGTGGCCCTTGTAGGCACCGGTCTCTCCCCAGGAGTTCTTGATCAGATAGTACTTCACGCCGTTCTGGTCCTTGGCAATGCCATAGAGGTGCATGCCGTGGTCGTCGGTGGATGTCTTGTTGTCGTACATTTCCTGACGGATTTCCTGCGTAACTTCAATTTCCTTCACGGCCTTCTTCCCGGCAGGTTTTTCCTGCTCCTTGCCAACCCAGCGCTCCTGGTCCGAGCCGCTGGTAGCCTTGGCTTCTTCGGCCAGGATGGCCAGACCGTTGCGGGTGAAGCCGGCCTCGGAGACGTCACCGCCCCAGGCCACGGTGTAACCGTTGTTCACGGCATAGTCGAAGATGGACATGAACTCGTCCAGGGGAATGTTCCAGCTGCGGCTGCCGCGCCAGTTGTCGCAAACCTCCATAGCAACCTCGGTGTAGAAGGGGTTGTGGGTATAGGAAGTGAAGCCGATATAATCGTCGAAGTTGATGCCCAGATCCTGGGGCTTGATTACTTTATCCTCGGGGATAACGCCCATGTAGGCGTCCAGGATGCCGTCAAAGCCCTTGGGCCATACCTTGGTGAGTTTCTTGTTGGGGTTCTTGACCACGGCGTCTACATAGCCCTTGAGCACGGCGTCCAGTTCTCCCTGCACGGGGAGGTCATAGCCGTACTGCAGGCCGGAGTAGTCCTGCTGGTAAATGAGACCGTATGTCTTGGCCACATACATGGCGTCCCCGAATTCGGAGCCCACGGCAAAGTTCATATGGCCGTCCATGCGGACGTATTTGATGGCGCGGTCGTGATAGGATTTGCGCACGACGAACATCTCGGAGAAATCCGGATACTGGGCCGGATCCTTGATGCCCTTGGCCTTGATAATCTCGGACTCGATGAAGGACAGGGTAGAGAAGCACCAGCAGGTGCCGCTGCGGTTCTGGTTCTTCACGGAAGTGACGGGGTTCTCCTTAATGGTGGTGAACTGGTAGTCTTCGGGGGCTACGGGAGCAGCGGGGCGTTGTTGCTGGCCCATTGCGGGAGCCAGAACAGCTGCTGCCAATACTACGCTGACAAATAACTTTTTCATTCTGTTAAATTCTTATACGGACAAATGTAACGAGAAAATCGTAAATTTGCAACCCATGAAGACCATCCTGTACGTACACGGAATGGGCGGCGGCGGAGACAGCCGCATCCCCAATCATCTTAAAACCATCCTGGACCCCAAGGAGTTCCGGGTGATTATCCGCACCTACGACTTCGACCCTCCCATCGGCCATGCCCAAATTGCAGGCTGGGTTAAGGAAGTGCAGCCGGACCTTGTCATAGGCGAGTCCCTGGGCGCCATCCAGGCCCTTCGCATCCAGGGGATTCCGCACCTTTTCGTGTCGCCGTCGCTGGGTGCCCCGGCCCAGCTGGTGAAGGCCGCTTCCGTGGCCCGCTGGGCGGTGGGCCGATGGTACCTGCACCACCGCTATCCCGTGAAGGAGGGGGACCGTCAGCCGCTCAAATTCCGGCGGGACGTGCTCCTGCGCTACCGCGAGCACTGGGAGGCCGCGCTGGCTGCCATCGGCCCGGAGGAATACTACTATGCCTTCTTCGGGTCGCAGGACCACTACATGCGCTCCGGCGTGGTGCAGATTCCCCTGTGGGAGAAGTACTTCGGCAAAACTTATACTGTGTACGAGGGCACGCATTTCATGGAGGAAGAATACGTGGTCAGCCTGCTGGTTCCCAAGATTCTGGAAGTGCTTTCTTTGCAAAAGTAGCAGGAAATGTGTAATTTTGCAGCATGATGAAAAAGCATCTTTTCGTACTGCTGGCCCTGCTGGCGCTGGTCTCCTGCAAGGAGGTGAAGTTCCAGCCGCGTCCTGCGCTTCCGCTGGTGCATGTCCTCGCGGCCGATTCTACCGGAACCGCCCGTCTGGTGGCCCAGTCCGGCACGCGGGGCGGCGAAGGCTCCATCGCCATCATCGGGGACCCCGAGGCCGCCATCCTGCTGGCCCGCCGCTTCCAGGGAAGCGACCACGTAGACAATATCGACGGACGTCCGCAGCGGGATTCCCTGCCGGACTTCGCCGGGGAAACCTTCGACGTAGTGATGGACGCGTGCAATGCGCCCTACGACCGCTTTTGGGAATCGGCCCGCAATTTGGCCGATACCCTGCGCCAGAACGTGCTGGACAGCCTGCGGGAGATTGCCGTGCTCAACGCCGTCAACGCGTGGGACAGCCTGTGCTGGCGTTCGGTGACGGATGCCGAACCCCTCCTGCGCAAGCAGCGGGCCAAGATGCTCATCTTTACATCGGCCATGCAGGCCCGCTGGGGCGTGTTCGACGTCGATACCCTGCAGCAGCTTTGCGGCGGCAACTGCCCCGTGCTCTCGCCCGTGCACAGCATGCTGGACCAGGCCTATGCCGCCGGGGCGCGCTCCCTGGCCGTCTGGACCAGCCGCAACGTGCGGGATAGCGGCGCCTGGCAGGAGGTCTTCGGCCAAAAGGGATATGCCGATGCCCACCTCACCGTCCTGGCCCCCGAGAGTGCGCTGGACATCCGCACCGAACTTCGCAACCTGCTGCGGCAGTACCGCGAAACCGGCCGCGTGCTGGATGCCCTGCTCATCGACAGTTATACGGCAGATCTTTCCCCGCTGCGCTCGGAACTGGATTTGATCCACCACGAGGGAACCGACGAAAATGCGGCCTTCCAGGCCATGCTGTCGCCGGATTTCTTCCTGGTAGACCCTCTGTCTTCGCTTGTGGGCACAACCTATGCGCTGATGCGGGAGCGGCACATGTTCTCGCACCAGATTGCCTGGCCCGCCATCCACTATTACGAAACCGCAGTCTCCGACGAAGGTGCCGCCCTGCTGGTAGAAACTTCCGCGTCCTACGCTATCAATACCTATGTTCCAAATCGCTATTAGCCCCGACGAAATAGCCGCCCTGGAACTGGCATCGTTCCCCGGAGAGATTGTGGTGGTAGAAGAAGAAGGTCCTGTGATGGACCAGGCCGTGCGTTATCTCAAACGGCAGAAAGTGCTGGGCTTCGATACCGAAACCCGCCCCACTTTCTCGCCGGACCAGCCCTCCACGGGAACGGCCCTGCTGCAACTTTCCGGCAGCGGAAAAGCCTATCTTTTCCGGCTCAAGAAATGCGGCCTGCCGCGCGCCCTGGCTTCGGTTCTGGCCAATCCCTCTGTAATTAAGGTAGGCGCCGCCACGCTGGACGATGTGCGGGGCCTGCAAAAGATAACCAAGTTCTCGCCCAAGGGTTTCGTAGACCTGCAGAACATCGTCTGGGAGTACGGAATCCGCGACAAGAGCGTTAAGAAGATGGCCGCCATCATCCTGGGCGTCAAGATTTCCAAGGCCCAGCAGCTTTCCAACTGGGAGGCCGAACATCTGTCCGAAGGCCAGCAGAAGTACGCCGCTACCGATGCCTGGGTGTGCCGGGAAATGTACCTGCGTCTCCTCTCCAGCGAGAAGAATCCCTTAACGCCCGAACAACTTCACCCCGAACGTTATACCGACAATGGATAAAGTCATCCTCAAACCCCGCAGGGAAGAATCCCTCCTGCGTTATCATCCCTGGGTCTTTTCCGGGGCCATCGCCCAAATTGTGGGACATCCTGCCGAAGGTGATTTGGTAAGCGTGTGCTCGGCCGACGGCCAGGTCCTGTGCTGCGGCCATTACCAGATTGGCTCCATTGCCGTGCGGGTTTTGAGTTTTGACGAAGATCCTACCCAGCCGGATTTCTGGTTCCGGATGCTGTCCCGCGCCTATGCGTTGCGGGAGGCCTGTGGTTTGGCTACTTCTACTGTGACCACCTGTTATAGATTGGTGCACGGGGAAGGGGATGGCCTGCCGGGTCTCATCATTGACTATTACGACGGCGTATGCGTGCTGCAGGCCCATTCCGTGGGCATGTTCCGCGCCAAGGCCGCCATTGCCGAGGCCCTGCAGCAGCTGTATGGTTCTCGCTTGAAGGCAGTATACGACAAGAGTTCCGGAACCGCGCCGTTCAAGGCCGGATTGGAGCTCATTGACGGGTATTTATATAAGGCTCCTGGTTTCGATCTTGATGAACTGGCCGTTCTGGAAAACGGAAACAAGTTCCTGGTGAACTGGTGCGAAGGCCAGAAGACGGGCTTCTTCCTGGACCAGCGTGAGAACCGCTTCCGCGTGGGCGCTCTGGCCCGTGGCCGCCGTGTCCTGAACCTCTTCTGCTACACGGGCGGCTTCTCCATCTACGCCCTGGCCGGCGGTGCCGTGCACGTGGATTCCGTCGACAGTTCCCAGCGCGCCATGGATATGGTGGATAAGAATGTGCTGTTGAATGGGTTTGGTTCTGATTTACACACATCCTATTGCACCGACGCCATCGACTTCGTAAAGAACGTCCCCGACGGCGCCTACGACCTTATGATCGTGGACCCGCCGGCATTCGCCAAGCATCGCGGCGCCCTCAAGAACGCCCTGCGCGCCTACCAGCGCCTGAACGCCGCCGCCATCGCCAAAGTGGCCCCCGGCGGCTTCGTCTTCACCTTCAGCTGCTCCCAGGTCGTCGATAAAGAAGCTTTCGCCCTGGCCGTCTTCTCCGCCGCCGCCGAAACCGGCCGCAGCGTCCGCATCCTGGACCGCCTGAACCAGCCCGCCGACCACTCCGTCAACATCTACCACCCCGAAGGCGAGTACCTCAAGGGCCTCCTGCTCTACGTGGAGTAGTCGGGCCTCAAAGGGATTCGTCCTGCCCGGCGGAAAGGTATTCGGAGGGCGTCTTGCCGGTGTATTGCCGGAAGCTGCGCAGGAAGGAAGAATAGGAGGAAAAACCTGATATGTCGGCCACCTGAACGACGGACAGGGAGGGATTCTCCGTGAGAAGGCCCAGCGCATAGTGAATCCGGTATCCGTTCACCAGGTCGTTGAAGGAGGCCCCTGTCTCTTTGTTGATACAGGCAGACACATAGGTGGTGTTTGAACCGAGTTCTTTGGCGAGGTCTGCGACCTGAAGACCATGTACCTTATATAATTGCTTTTCCTCCAGGATTGTCCGGATGCGCTGCATCAATTGTTCCGAGGGGGAGGACTGCGCCGTCGTTTTTTTCCTGCGCCTGGAAAGGAATAATGCCGCTCCGGCGGCCGCAAGAAGGCCTGCCGCTATAAGCGCCGGGACAAGCGAACGGCTAAGACCGCCGGATGCGGCCGGTCCGAGCGGGTGGAACAGGAAGGCCGTGCCTACCGGCAGAAAATTGTCTGTCAGGAAGCCTCCAAGGCCGGCGATGCTTCCGTCCGGGCAGAGGGCGAACCCCATTTCCTTGGGGAAGCCGACGTCGGGATTCTCGGCATAATAAGTGGTTGCCCGGGCCTTCCCCTCCTTCAGGGCGGGGGCGTAATCCAGTTTCACGAGATAAAACCGTTTGCCGGTGTCAATGCCGGGAAGCCAGGCGCATTCCCGCTGGGTGTCCAAAAGGAGGGGCATCGCATATTCGATGTCGCAGGCCGATATTCCGGTCCGGGGAATGGGGACGTCGGTGGGAAGGAGGGAGAACGTCTTTCCCTGCACCAGCAGGATTCCGGTGCTCCCGTCCGTCCGGCTGATGGCCGGCACAAGCCAGGTCTCCGGGGCAATCTGAGCGGGCGGCGAGACGCTGACGTAAAAGTTGAAAGGGAGCCATTCTGCCAGCAGGGGAACGGAGAAGGGCTCTCCTTCAAGTTGGTCTACCCATCCTCGGGCAGTTTCGCCGTAACTGTCCATTCCTCCGAAGATGAGCGCGTTGCCGTCTTCCAGGGGCAGGATATAGGGGCTGCGCCGGGCTTCCACGGTGTTTTTGATGCCTTTGAAGCCTTCTTTCGGGGTGTAGAGTTCAATTCCGTCTTCCTTATACCAGTTGCCGGAAACGATGACACGGCCGCCCGGGAGCGCTGCCGCGGAGGCATAGGCCCGGGGCCGGTCCATAATTGTCAGAGGAGAGAAGCTGTGAGTGGCGGGGTCGAAAAGTTCCACTCCGAAAGTCTGGCCGATGCCAAACGGCTTCTCGCTGCCGCCGCCGAGCATCCACTTCCCGTCCGGCAGCTCGGTCAGGAAGCCCCCGTCGTGGGGATAGGTCATATCCAGCGTCTGCCACTTGCCGTCACTGAAACACTCGGCCGTTGCGACCGGGATAAAGCCGCCGGTGTGTCCTCCGAATGCAAAAATGCTCTCCCCGGAGCTGGTGACGACCGGGGCGCAGCGGGGTGTTGGCATATCGGGCATCTTCTCGTATTCCATCCGTACGAAGGGAAGGGCTTGAAGAAGGCTCAAAAGGAGGAGGGCAGTTTTCATATCCAAAGATAAGCAGTTTTATGATTTGAGTGTACTGTGAAGGGCTGGAAATGTGATTTATTTTGAATATGGAAAGGTTTGTTTGTTTTGGAAGGTACCGTTTGGTGAATATGGAAGCCCCGGCCGAAAGAAATACGATATATTTGTCAAAACCGATAAACCCTTGTGACTATGAATAAATTTTTTGCAGCGAATCTTTCTTTCACCCTGCTGTGCCTGGCGGCGCTGCTCGCCTCCTGCGAAAAAGGATCGACGGGCTCCGGATCGGGCTCCGGTTCGGAAACTCCTCCCGAAGGCGGCTCTGCCCAACTCGTTCTGAACGATCCTTCCGACAAGACCCTTTCGGCCGAAGGACACACGTTCAGCATCACATTCAGGACCAATCAGGATTGGACTGCCTCGTCATCGGAAAGCTGGTGGTGTTATGTGTATCCTGCTTCCGGCAAGGCCTCGGATTCCGCCATTTCCATTAACTGCGAGGTGGACGAAAACTCGTCGCGGAGTGAGCGTTCGTCCGTCATTACCATTCAGGCGGGCAGTCTGAAGAAAAGCTTCACGGTGAAGCAACAGGGAAGCGAACCCCCGGCCCAGGATTACTTTACCCTGAAAACCCTGTCGGGGAAAGAGACAGACCTGGTGCTGATGTCGCGGGAAGGCGGGCAGACGTCCCTGATGTTTAATACTTCCCTTCAGTCCGGCGAATGGAACCTGGAAGTGGAAGAAGCGGATTGGTGCAAGGTGTATTTGGACGGAAGCCTTATCCGTATGGAGGCAGAACCGTATGGCGAAAAGTATGAGTATTTATACCCGCGCACCTGCAAGGCCACCATCAAGTCGTCCAAACTCCCCGACGTCAGCTTTACCCTGGCCCAGGAAAGTCACCAGATGCTACGTACGCTCAACTACATATCTTCCTATACCCTCTCTCCGTCGGGTGCACCGCTGGATGTTTTCATCTATACTAATTACTATCAGTGGAAAGTGAGGAACAACAGCGACTGGTTCACCGTAGAGCAGCCGGACCGTATGACTCTAAGGGTGCGCGCAACGCCCAAGCAGGAGGGAGACACCCAGGTCCGCACGGGCAGCGTCACCCTTTACAGCGCAGCCTGGGCGGAAGAAGATCTGGAAACCATTTACTGGAACAAGACCGTCAAGATAAACTTCAGCGACGGAGACCCGGACCTTTCCGGAGAAGACTACGATTATGGTGACAATAAAAATTGGGATTAAACGCGTATGAAACAGTATATTATCGGAGGTATTACCCTTCTTGCCGCCCTGGCCTGCACCAGGGAAAGCCTGCAGCCTGAGTCTGTTCCCAAGGAGAACGGACTGGTAGCCACCATCGTTTCTTCCCAGGCCGAAACCAAGGCGATTCTCCTGGATAATCCGGGAGTCCGGATGGAGTCTTTCTGGCAGGCCGATGACCATATCGGCGTCGCCGGCCCCGGCGGCCAGGTTCTGGATTTTTCGGTAAGGGCGTCTGATATCCATAAAGATGGAAAAACCGCCGTCTTCCGCAGCGACGCAGCTGTCCCTTCCGGAGAGCTCACCGCTTTTTCTCCCTGGCAGCAGAATGCCGTTGTGAGCGGCGGCAAGGTGACGATGACGCTCCCTGCCACCCAGAAGTATACCAAGGGTAATGGTGTTCCCCAGCCGGACCCTGCCGCCAACCTGATGGTGGGCAGTGGCAACGCGACGGGAGGCGTGTCTTTCCGCAATACCCTGTCCATCCTGAAAATCGGCCAGACGTTTGAGAAGGACGTCGTCCTGAAGAAAGTGGAGTTCCGGGACAAGAGCGGAGCCGCCGTTGCCGGAACGGTAACGGTCAGCTCCGGAGCCTCTCCCGTTGCCGTGGTCAGCGGCAGCGAGAAAGTGATTACGCTAAGCTGCGGGGAAGACGGACTGGAGGTGAAGGCGGGTGAAACTGCGCGCTTTTTCATCCTCATTCCGGCCCGAACGTATTCCCAGGGCATAGAAATCACCTTCGTTACCGAGAGCGGGGAAAGCATTGTGCGCACAAGCGGAACCCAGGGCGGCGTCACTTTCGAGCGCAGCGTCATTTACCCTGTGGGAGACATTCCCAACCGGGATTACGAACTTCCTTCGGCCGCCGTTCTCCAGGAAGGAGCCCGGCAGATGACCCCGGAAATCCTTCGCAAGGTGAAGATTCTGACGGTCGAACAGGTTCAGGTAACGTCGGACGACGGTACGGAACGGGCAACGTTAAACGGCGTTCCCATTTACCTGCCCCAGATTGAGATGCTGGTTCCCAGAGAAATGGGCCTCCAGATTGGAAACTGGCTGGTCTTCGACGCCACCGACGATCTTCCTTCCGGAGGAATCCTGAAGGTGAAGGAGATGAAAGATCCCTTCGGGGACGAAAACCACGCCTATGTGAAGGCTGTTCCCACCATCAACCCCTTTGCCGCATACAAGGAATTGAAAGTGGGCGGTCAGCTGTACGGAGAAGACGGAAAGGAGCAGCCCGAGAACGGTCTGGACATCGACCTCTCCAAATATCTGAGCGAGGTCAGGGATGCACAAGGTACCCCCATCCCCTTCACCCGCAATGCCCGGGGAGAGATTGTCTTTGACGGGGAAACGATGGAGGATGTGGTGACCAAGGCCGGTGCGTCGATGAGTAAGTCCCTCAGCTCGCCGCCGCTCACTATCTCCCACTCGGGAGACAACTGCTCGGCCTCCTTCAGTGCGAGTATGTCGGTGAGTATGCGCGCCGCGCTGCGCGTAGAGGACGGTGAACTCTGGTATATGGGCTTCTCCTTCAATCCTTCTCTCAACCTGTCGGCCGAATTCTCCATCAATGCCGAAGGGTCCATCGGCAAGGACATCCATCTTATCACGCTGGTATTTGTTCCCGGCGTGCCCATCGCCCCGGGTGTTATCCTTACCCCCGAGCTGGATATCAGTGCCGGCGTAAGCGTAGGCGGTTCCATCGAGCTCAAGACCACGATGAGTCAGACTTTCGATCTGGGCACCTTCGGCTTCACATACAACGACCAGGGTTTCTCCTTCCGCCACAATGAATCCGAGCCCAAGAACGACAACGGTTTCCACCCCGAACTGGGTGCATCCCTGACGGGAGACCTCTGGGCGGGGGCTTCCATTACTGCCACCCCCACCATTTCCCTCTATGGTCTTTTGAGCGTAGGCCTTGCCACCGAATTCAGCCTGAAGTTCGGGCTTGAAGCCGGCGTCAGTTCCGGTGACGGGGGGTACGGCAAACTTTATCTGAAGCCCGGCCTTCAGTTTACGCCGATTACAGCCTCGTTGGGAGGACTGATCAGCAAGAAGTGGGACGACTATGCCCCGGAGATTGAATTTGACCCCATCTGGGAACGGTACCTGTCGCCTTCCATCAAGACGGAAGGCGCACTGGTGGGATATTATACTATGTGGAGAGGGACTATATACAGGACTCTCCATACCGCTATCAATCCCCAGACCGAGGAAGAATACACATACTATACTTACCATAAATCACGCCCTCCCTATAGCGTTCCGACCTGGGTGCTGGGCAAGAATCCTTTTGTGACCATCGACGGATATAAGTATGCCATTGAGTCGGACAAGCCCACGCTGGATGACTGGGATGTAGTTATGGAAGTCTATACGGGTACCACCAACAGCGACGAGTGGGGAGAGATCGCCTATGCGGACTGCCTGCGGGAAAATCCTGTAGATTTTGAATGGATCAGCTGCACGAAAGTGGGTGAGTATACGATGCTGCACATTCCGGCCGGAAGCACCGACAAAATCTACAGCACCGGAACGATAGGAGGAAACTTCACCCCCGGCAAGACATACGGTATCAGCTTCAACTACAAACGCAACGGAAAGTACCTGTGGGAGAGAAATCGTCCCGGAAGGGCATTTAAGATTATGTGGCCCAACAACCTTCCCTGCGGAGACCCCTACATCTGGGAAACCATCGATGAACGCGAGTGGGAGTCCATGGTCAACGGCTATCGCATAAGCGACCAGTTCTTCCTGGAGGCCGACGGCTACTGGGATTTTGAACCGTCGTTCTAAATCCGGACGCGCGCCTTCTTGCCGGTGTACGTATGCAACTTTTCACAACGATGCCGACCATGGGGCTGGCCGGCATCGAAGCATGTTGGTGTCCGGCGGCGGCCGATCAGAACCTGCGGACAGACTTGCTTGCGACAAAGGTATGATGTAGCGTCGGGGAAGGCAAGTTTTTCGGCAAGAAAAATCTTATACGATAATTGATTGATTATTAATCATTTACGCACGCGAAACGGGTGCCGCAAATGCAAAATCTGCCACGAAGGGCCGTGCAGGGCCTGTTTGGATAAAATATTTTTGTATTTTTGCCTTCGATATGGCACAGGCCGATGCATACATGTTCCCCACGTCGGTGAAGGAGGTGGAGGCCCTGGGGTGGGATTATATCGACATAATCCTGTTCTCGGGGGATGCTTTCATCGATCATCCGTCGTTCGGCACAGCCGTTATAGGCCGATGGCTCCAGAAGTGGGGCTATCGCGTAGCCGTGGTGCCGCAGCCCAACTGGCGCGACGACCTTCGTGACTTCCGCAAGCTGGGACGCCCGCGGCTGTACTTCGGCCTGAATGCCGGTGCCATGGACTCCATGGTGAACCACTACACCGCCTCCAAGCGCCTGCGCCACGACGATGCCTACACCCCCGACGGCAAGGCCGGGGCCCGTCCGGACTACGCCGTCACCGTATACACGCAAATCCTGAAAAAGCTGTATCCGGACGTGCCGGTTGTTATCGGCGGCATCGAAGCCTCCCTCCGTCGTCTCACGCACTACGACTACTGGAAAGACTGCCTCATGCCCTCGGTGCTGGTTACCTCCGGGGCCGATTACCTCTGCTACGGCATGGGCGAACGTCCCATGCTCGAACTTACAAAGGGCATTGAAAAGGGTTGGTCCCAGCATAAAATGCAACAGATTCAGCAGATTGCATTTTATGTTAAAGGTAAGGTAGTTGATAACACCCGCCCCGGAACTCTCGTACTTCACAGCTTCGAAGAATGCTGCAAGGACAAGCGGGCGTTTGCAGAGAACTTCCATTGGATTGAGACACATGCCAATATGATGCACCCGGACACGATCATCGAGCCGGTGGAGCAGGGGTATGTGCAGATCAATCCGCCGTATCCGCCGGCTACTCAGGAGGAGATGGACAGTTTCTGGGACTTGCCGTTTACCAAGCTGCCGCATCCGCGGTACAAGGGCAAGCGCATTCCGGCGTACGACATGATCAAATTCAGCGTGAATACGCACCGGGGGTGCTTCGGAGGGTGTAACTTCTGCACCATCGCGGCGCACCAGGGCAAGTTCATCCAGAGCCGCAGCGAGAAATCCATCCTCAAGGAGGTATCGGCCTTGAATAATTTGCCGGACTTTGCGGGGAACATCTCCGACGTGGGCGCGCCCACGGCCAATATGTACGGCATGCACGGGAAGAACCTCGAACTTTGCGACAAATGCAAGCGCCGCAGCTGCCTCTTCCCCAAGCGGTGCCCCAACCTGGAATGCGACCACACGCGCCTGATGGAGCTGTACAAGCGCATCGACAGCACCAAAGGCATCCGGCACAGTTACATCGGCAGCGGTATCCGCTACGACCTCTTCCTCACGGAGGACGGTTTTGTGGACGACAGCTCCAAGCCTTACCTGAAGACGCTGGTGCTCAACCATACTTCGGGCCGATTGAAAGTGGCCCCGGAACATACCGAAGACCACGTGCTGCAGAAGATGGCCAAGCCCAGCTTCAAGCTGTTCGAGCGGCTGCGCAAGGAATTCGACAAAGTGAACCGCGATGCGGGGACCCACGTGGGACTGGTACCTTATTTTATATCGTCCCACCCGGGCTGCACGCTCAAGGATATGGAAAACCTGGCCAATCATCCCGCCTTGAAGGGAATCTGGATGGACCAGGTGCAGGATTTTACCCCAACTCCCATGACTACCAGCTCGGTCATGTTTTATTCCGGCCTGGACCCGCGGGATATGACCCCGGTGTTTACCGAACACGACCCGGAGAAGAAACAGCGGCAAAAATCGTTTTTCTTTAAAAATTCATCCAAAAAAAGTGGGAAGCCCTTGCAAGGTTCAAAACAAAACCCTAATATTGCATCGCGAAAGAATCATCAGAAGAAAAAATAAGCTATGGCAGACAGCAAGAAAAGACATGTGGTAAGCTATGAGAAGATGTCCGGTCACCCGGACCTCGCCGCCGCCTTTGCAGAGAAATACCCTAAGGGTTTCAGTGATTATCTCACAGACCTTGTTAAATACCCCAAGCCGGACGGAACTTTCTTTTATGCCGTTACGGTGGAAACCCCCGATGCAATCTATCTGGTCAAGATTAATGTAAAGACCGACGACCTGGAAGACGTCGCCCGCTGGCTGGAGGGAGAAGAGGATGCCGAAAACGAGGCCGTGGCGGGAGGCAGCGCCGATGCGTCGGACGCCGCCGGAGAAACCCTCCCGGACGACAACATCGCCCAATACTCCAATGGGAGCGATGACGAATAGATTACTCTGGGGCCCTGTCAGGGCCCTTTTGCGTAGGATACCTGAACGAAGCGCCCTCTTAATCCTTTCGGTGATCACGGGCATTCTGTGCGGGTTGGCGGCCGTGTGCCTCAAACTCGCCATCCATGGGATTCAGGCTAAACTGGCCCTCATTACCAATCCTCACCCCTGGGCCATGCTGGTCCTGCCCGGCGTGGGTATGCTCCTGAGCCTGCTCATCGTCCGGTACATCGTGAAGGACCACATCGGCCATGGCGTTACCAAAGTGCTGCAGGCCGTCTCCAAGAACGAATCCAAGATCAAGCGCCACAACTGCTGGAGTTCGCTGGTCACCAGCGCGCTCACCATCGGCTTCGGCGGTTCTGTCGGTGCCGAGGCTCCCATCGTCTATACCGGCGCTGCCATCGGCTCAAATCTGGGCCGATACTGCGGCATGTCCTACCGCGGAATGACGCTCCTGCTGGGCTGCGGCGCGGCCGGTGCTGTGGCCGGCATCTTCAACGCGCCCCTCGCCGGCGTGCTCTTCACGCTGGAGATCCTGCTCTTCAACCTGTCCATGAGCGGCATTCTGCCGTTGCTGCTCAGTTCCGTATCGGCCACCCTCATCAGTTACCTGTGCCTGGGCCGGGAGAGCGTTTTCGCCGCCACGGTGGAGCCTTTCAACATGCACAATCTGCCCTTCTACCTTATGCTGGGCATCTTCTGCGGCCTGTGCGCCCTCTATTTCATCCGCACCACCCTGTCCATGGAAGACCGGCTGGGGCGGCTGAAGAACCCTTATGTGAAATGGATCATTTCCGCCGTTGCGCTGGGCGTGCTCATCATGCTGTTCCCGCCGCTGCACGGCGAAGGCTATAATTTCCTGAACCCGCTGCTCAACGGCGAAGCTGCCGAAATCGGCCAGACGCCCCTGCAGTTCCTGATGCATCGGGAATGGGCCGTGCCGGTGTTCTTCCTGCTGGTCCTGCTGCTCAAGGTCTTCTCCATGACCTTCACCAACGCGGGCGGCGGCGTGGGCGGAACCTTCGGCCCCACGCTGTTTATGGGCGCCATCGCCGGCTTTACCCTGGCCACGTCGCTCAATTTGCTGCATGCCGATGTCCCCGTCTCCAACTTCGTCATGGTGGGCATGGCCGGTCTCATGGCCGGCGTCATGCAGGCCCCCCTCACGGCCATCTTCCTCATTGCCGAAATTTCCGGCGGATACACGCTGCTGGTGCCGCTCATTTTGACATCGGCCATCGCCTACGGCGTAACGCGCCTCTTCGAAAAGTACAGCATCTACACCAAGCGAATCGCCGCCAGCGGGGAACTCATCACCCACGAGGCCGACCAAGCCGTACTCACGCTCATGAAGACCGAAGGCCTGGTCGAGACCGACTTCCGCCCCGTGCGCATCGACGCCACGCTGGGAGAACTGGTCGAAGTCGTGGCGCAGTCAGAGCGCAACATCTTCCCCGTCCTGGACTCCAGAAAGCATTTCCAGGGCTACGTTTCCCTGGCCGATATCCGCCAGGACATGTTCCAGACAGAGCTCTATTCTGTGCGTCACGTGTACAATTACATGAAAACCGCGCCGGAATACGTCTACCCCGACGAACCCATGGACTCCGTGATGCGCAAATTCGAAAAGACCGGCGCCTGGAACCTCCCGGTCGTGGCCTCGGACCGCAGCTACCGCGGCTTCCTCTCCAAATCCAAAATCTTCAACGCCTACCGCCAGGAGCTCAAAGACTTTTCGCAGGACTAGTACACCCCGGACCCTTTGGAAAAAAGCGCGAAAAATGCTATCTTCGTAGCTTATATGAAGGAACTGTACATTAAATATATCGCGCAGCTGCTAGGGGTGCAGGCGTGGCAGGTAGAGAACTGCGCGCAGTTGTTTGCCGATGGCTGCACGGTGCCGTTCATCAGCCGTTACCGCAAGGAGCGGACGGGTGGGCTCAACGACGTGGATGTGGCCGAAATCAAGCACTGGACAGAGGTGTTCGAGGAGATGGAAAAGCGCAAATCTTCCATCCTCAAGACCATCGAGGAGCAGGAGAAGCTTACGCCGGCGCTGCAGAAGGCCATCGAGAACTGCGTGAGCAGCAGTGAGTTGGAGGATCTGTATCTGCCGTATCGGCCCAAGCGCAAGACTCGGGCGACGGTGGCCATCGCCAAAGGCCTGGAGCCGCTGGCCGACCTTCTGTGGAACAACAAGTCCCGCAATCCGCAGGCCGATGCTGCCAAATTCGTCAGGGGAGAAGTCGCCAACGTTGAGGATGCTCTTCAGGGCGCACGGGATATCATGGCCGAACGCATCAGCGAAACGGCCCACAACCGCGAGACCTTACGCGGCATTTACCGCACGCGCAGAGTGTGCTCCAAAGTGACCAAAGCGGGGCAGGAGAGTCCCGAGGCCGCGAAATACCGCACATACTTCAACTTCTCCCAACCCATCGCCAAAATCCCGTCCCACAACCTGCTGGCCATGCTCCGTGCCCAGGACGAGGGCTTCCTGAAAGTGGAGATCGATGCCGATGGCGAAAAGTGCGGCAACAAACTCTATTACGACTACTGCCAGGAGCACGGGTACCCCAACCACCAGGAAGTTCGCGAAGCCGTGGACGACGCCTGGAAGCGCCTCCTGGACCCTTCCATCACCGGCGAAGTCCTGCGCGAGGCCAAGGAAAAGGCCGATATCGAATCCATCCAAGTCTTCGGCGAAAACCTGCGCCAACTCCTGCTGGCACCGCCGGTGGGGCAGAAGCGCGTGATGGCCATCGACCCCGGGTTCCGCACGGGCTGCAAGGTCGTCTGCCTGGACGCGCAGGGCAACCTGCTGAGCCACGACGTCATCTTCCCGCATCCGCCGGTTGCCAAGAAGATGGACGCTATTATTAAGGTATCCGAACTCGTAGACAAATACCAGATCGAAGTCATTGCCATCGGCAGCGGCACCGCCGGGCGCGAGACCGAAGATTTCGTGCGCAAAGTGGGCCTGCCGGAGAACATCAGAATCTTCTCGGTTAGCGAAGACGGCGCTTCGGTCTACTCGGCCTCGGAGGTGGGCCGGGAGGAATTCCCCGAATACGACGTCACAGTCAGGGGCGCGGTTTCCATCGGCCGAAGACTCATGGACCCCCTGGCCGAACTGGTGAAAATCGACCCCAAATCCCTGGGCGTGGGACAGTATCAGCACGACGTAGACCAGACCCTCCTCAAAGAGAAACTGGACAACACCGTGGAAAGCTGCGTGAACAGCGTGGGCGTGAACCTGAATACGGCCAGCCCGTACCTGTTACAATATGTGAGCGGCATCGGCCCGGCGCTTTCCAAAGCCATTACCGAGTACCGGACGGCCAACGGAGACTTCCGCAGCCGCGAAGAACTCAAGAAAGTGCCCCGCCTGGGCGCCAAGGCCTTCCAGCAGTGCGCCGGTTTCCTGCGCATCGCCGGGGCTGCCAACCCGCTGGACAATTCGGCCGTGCACCCCGAGGCCTACCACATCGTGGACAAGATGGCCAAGGCCCTCAAAGTCTCCACCAAAGAACTCGTGGGCAACGCCGACCTTTGCAAGAAGATCCAGGCGGCCGATTACGTAGAAGGCGACTTCGGCCTGCCCACCGTGAACGACATCATCCTGGAACTGCAGAAGCCGGGGCGGGACCCGCGCGAATCGGCCCAGGAGTTCTCCTTCGCCGACGACATCCACGACATCGAAGACCTGAAGCCCGGCATGGAGCTGCCCGGCCTGGTGACCAACCTCACGGCCTTCGGGGCCTTCGTGGACATCGGCCTGCACGAAAACGGCCTCATCCATGCGTCCCAGATGGGCGTGAAAGGCATGGCCATCCCCTCCAAAGTGCTCAAACTGCATCAGCACGTGACCGTGCAGGTGCTCTCCGTAGACCTGGAAAGAAATAGAATCGGACTTAAATTGGTGAAATAGCATGATGCAACAAGTGAAAACCTATTTGGCCGCTGTCCTGGCCATCCTCTTCTGGGGACTCTCCTTCATCTGGTCTGGCCGGCTGGTTGCGCAGGGCATCCCCGTGGAGTACTTCCTCCCCATCCGCATCTTCATCGCCGCCGTTATCCTGCTCATAATCAATATTATCTGCGGGTATAGCATGAAGATCCAGCGCAAAGACATGTTCACGTTCTTCCTGCTGGCGGCCTGCGAACCCTTCATCTATTTCTTCTGCGAAACCTACGGCATCCAGTTCACCGGATCGCCTACCATCAGCTCCCTGGTCATTGCCAGTACCCCCGTCCTGGCCATCGTGGCCGGCGTCACCTTCTTCAAGGAACACATTACCTGGCAGCACATTGTGGGCATGATCATCTGCCTGGCCGGTCTGGTGCTGGTAACCCGAGCCAGCCGCGGCGAAAGCCGCCTCTTCTACTTCGGCATGGCCGTCCTGGTGCTGGCCGTAGTGGCCGAAGTCGCCTACGCGTCCCTCACCAAGGCGCTCTCCGACGGCTACAAGCCCACGGTAATCGTGATGTATCAGTTCTTCATCGGTTCCATCTTCTTCCTGCCCCTTTTCCTGACCCGAGGCATGGAGCACTATGACCCCGACGTCTACACCGGCTACAACTTCTGGGAGCCCGTGCTGTGCCTGGCCATCCTGTGCAGCACCGTGGCCTTCGCCCTCTGGGCCTATGCCATCGGCAAGCTGGGCGTAGCTAAATCCAGCATTTTCCAGGCCCTGAATCCCGTAGTGACGGCCCTCGCAGGCTTCATCCTGGGAGACGAAATCCTCTGCGGAGGCCAATGGGCCGGCCTTGCCATCGCGGTAGGCGGCGTCATCCTTACCCAGTTGAACCTGGGCAAGAAGAATCTCTTTGAGTGTAAGAAAGAAGCTTAGAACTTACGGAAGCGCAGGCCTAAAACGCCCCAGAAAGCCTCTCCGAAGATACCTCCGCTCATTTTGGAGGTGCCCTTCTGGCGGTTGGTAAAGATGATGGGGACCTCCTGCAGCTTGAAGCCTTTCTTCCAAGCGGTATATTTCATCTCGATCTGGAAGCCGTAACCTTTCATCTTTACGCCGTCCAGGTCGATGCCCTCCAGCACCTGCCGGCTGTAGCACACGAAGCCGGCGGTAGTGTCGAAGATGTGCATGTGCAGGACGCTCCTCACATAGGCCGATGCAAAATAGGACATGATGATGCGGCTCATGGGCCAGTCCACCACGGAAACGCCGTTGCAATAGCGCGAGCCGATGGCAAGTTGCGCGCCCCCTTGCGCGCAGGCGCCGTACAGGCGCAGGAGGTCCTTGGGATCGTGCGAAAAGTCGGCGTCCATCTCGAAGATAAAGTCGTACCCGTGGTCCAGCGCCCAGCGGAAGCCGGTGAGGTAGGCCGTGCCCAGCCCCTGCTTCCCGGCCCTTTCAATCAGAAACAGGCGGGCCGATGCTTCCTGCGCCAGCGTCTTCACAATTTGCGCGGTGCCGTCCGGGGAACCGTCATCGATAACCAGCACGTGGAATTCTCCGGGCAGGGCAAACACGGCGGCAATGATGTCGGCGATGTTTTCCTTCTCATTATATGTAGGTATGATGACCAGTTTCTTGTCCATAGCTTCGTGTCATTTGCAAAATTCAAAGGTAGAAAAAAAAGTGCGAAAGAAAAAATGTGAGAAAATTTGCAGAAAAAATTTGCAGATTCAAAAAATGTGCGTACCTTTGCAGTCCCGCTTCTGAAAAGAGCGGGATTTTAACGCCCAAAACCGAAAGGTTGGGGCCACAAAAAGTTCATTGAAAAGACTGAAAGAAAGTACAAGGAAGCAAGTACAAACGAGCGTCAGTTTCTTTAGAGAAACTAAGAAGCGTCAGGAACAA